>Ga0247843_1000047_pt1 | contig 236124 bp, 196 predicted proteins | sample LaCruzMarch2017__FD_192420 | JGI IMG/M metagenome (GOLD analysis project Ga0247843, IMG submission 192420) | Freshwater microbial communities from meromictic Lake La Cruz, Castile-La Mancha, Spain - LaCruzMarch2017_8m | ecosystem: Environmental > Aquatic > Freshwater > Lake | place: Spain...
ACCACCAGGATCGCCCCGTCCATCTGGGCGGCGCCGGTGATCATGTTCTTGATGTAGTCGGCGTGTCCGGGGCAGTCGACGTGCGCGTAGTGGCGGTTCTGCGACTCGTACTCCACGTGCGCCGCGGCGATGGTCACCGTCTTGGTGGCGTCGCGGTCGATGCCGCCCTTGGCGATGTCCTTGTACGAGATCGCCTTGAACTTGGCGCCCTTCGCCTTCGATAGCACCGCGCTGATCGCCGCCGTGAGGGTCGTCTTGCCATGGTCGATGTGACCGATGGTGCCGACGTTCACGTGGGGCTTGCTGCGGCTGAACTTCTCCTTGGCCATGAGTTCCTCTGAACCTCCAACGATGACCACCGCGCGGGCGGTCGGGGTATGGAGCTCACCATCGGGATTGAACCGACGACCTCGTCCTTACCAAGGACGTGCTCTACCAACTGAGCTAGGTGAGCGAACAAACCAGGCATAACAGCTACGTAGGGAACAGGCAACGTATCGGGACAGAGCGGGAGACGGGGTTCGAACCCGCGACGTTCAGCTTGGAAGGCTGACGCTCTACCAACTGAGCTACTCCCGCGCGTGTGGAGGGTGTTGGATTTGAACCAACGTAGGCGTGAACCGGCAGATTTACAGTCTGCTCCCTTTGGCCGCTCGGGCAACCCTCCTGATACTCAGCACTTCAAAGAACCAACCCGCGATACCATCGTTGCGCTTTTCAGGGCTGGCGATGGGAGTTGAACCCACAACCCCCGGTTTACAAAACCGGTGCTCTGCCATTGAGCTACGCCAGCGGCCGGATCGTGAGGCCGCGTCTTATACACGGTCCCGCTGCCGGTCGCAAGGCAGCACTGCCCTACGAAACAGAGCCGAGTCAGGGAGGCGGCTTGTATCCCCCCGCACCGACCGGTGTCAAGGCCCTCCTGTCACGACCGCACGCAGCCGGTCGACGGACTCGCTCGCGCGCCGCACCCACTCGTTGCTCGTGATGCCCGTGCGCCGCGCCATCGAGAGCGTGAGCTCCCAGCTGCGAAGCGCGCCTTGCAGCAGCGGACGCAGCCTCTCGGCGGTGCGCGCGCGGTACACCCGGCGCTGCGCGTCGTCCCAGGTCGTCGGCGTCGGCGCGTCCACGATGGTGTCGTAGAGGTCGCGGTACATCTCGCCGATGCGGAAGCCCGCGGCCGCCGCCCAGTCTGGGTTTCCCGCGCGGATCGCGTCGTTGAACTGCAGGTGCGCGCGCGTCACGAGCTGCACCCGCCGGGTGATCGCCGCCTCCGCGTCCGGCGCCTCGACCTGGTACGCGACCGCCAACGAGCGACGGCGCGTCACCTCGCCCTGCACCACCCTCGCCTCGGCGGCGTGCGTGTCGTCGTCGAGCGCGTGCACCGCGTCGTCCGTCGGCGCGATCGCCACCGCGCGCTGGGCCTCGCGCTCGGCCTCGTCGAGGTTGCCCTCCGCGAGGCGGGCGGACGCGCGCCGCGCGAAGAGCTCCACCCGCTCGGTGATGGTCAACGGCAGCGCGCGCGCCTGGAGCGCGTCGGTGGCCTCGAGCACCCAGGTCGGGTTCTGCCCCGAGGCGCCCACCGCCGCGAGGCGGAAGAGCGCGTCGTGCGCGAGGGTGGCGTCCCGCGACGCGGCCGCGGCGGTCATCGCAGTCGCCGCGTCGGTCCAGCGCTGCGCGCGCTGCAGGCAGAGCCCGCGGTTGTACTGCGCAAGCGGCGCCACCGACGCCATCGGGAACTCCCGCAGCAGCCGGTCGAGCTCGGTGAGCGCGTCGGCGCAGCGCTGCTCGCGCATCAACGCGATGGCCCGCTCGAAGAGCAGCGTCGCGTCGAAGGCGTCGCCCGGCGTCGCCGACGACCCGCCGATGACCCGGAACTCCTCGCCCCGCACCGCCGGGCGTGCGCGGGTGTGGTCGGGGGTCGTGGGCCCCTGCGCCGGGCGGCCGGCGCAGCCGAGGAGGGCCGAGAGCGCGAGCACGAGGGCGGTTCTCATCGAGGGCATGGAGGCCCGTGGGGCCCCGGAGGTTCCCGAGATGTTTCGCATGCGGCCACGGAACGTACTACGACCCCGTCCGATGAGCGGCCAACCCTCCGGGCTCCGCGTCGGCGTCGACGAGAACGGCCTCGGCCCGCGCCTCGGCCCGATGATCGTCACCGGCGCCCTCGTCGACGTCACCTCGGACTGGGGCTCTTTCGCCCGCGCCGCGCACGCCGTCGGCATCGGCGACAGTAAGGGCCTCTGCGCCCACGGCGCCATGCGCGATGTCGAGGCCACCGTGCTCGCCGTCCTCGACGTCCACCTCGGGCTGCGCCCGCGCACCTTCGCCGAGCTCTTCACCGCGCTCTGCCTCGACGCCGACCACGCCCTCCGCGCGCTCTGCCCCGAGGGCGAGGCGCCGCGGATGTGCTTCGGCGCGGCCATCCCCCTCCCCGCCTTTGGCGGCGACCCGGGCGAGCGCCACCGCGACGGCGCGCGCTCCCTCCTCGACGCCGGCGGGCGCGTCCGCGCCGCGCTCTTTACCACTGTGTGTAATCGTCGGCTCCACGCCGAGCACGCCGAGGGGCGCAGCCGCTTCGACGTCGACCTCGCGCGCATGGTCGATCTAGTGCGCGCGCTCCGCGCTCACGCCGGCTCGCCCGTGCACGCCGTCTGCGGGAAGGTCGGCGGCCGCAAGCGTTACGCCGACGCGCTCGGCGCCCTGGGCCCCCTCGTGGCCATCGAGGAGGAGACCGCCGCGCGCTCTGCGTACCGCGTGCCCCAGGTCGGGGAGGTGAGCTTCATGCGGGACGCCGACGCCAGCGACCCCATCGTCGGCCTCGCGTCGCTGCTGGGGAAGTACGTGCGCGAGCTCTCGATGCTGCGCATCCACCTCGACCTGCGCCGGCACGTCCCCGACCTCGGCGCGGCGAGCGGCTACCACGACCCGGTGACCACCCGGTACATCGCCGCGACCGCCCTCGTGCGGCGCGAGCGGCAGATTCCCGACGACTGCTTCGAGCGGTAGGCGCGAGCCGGAGGTATCCTCGCCGCCATGCGCGCGCCACTCCTCTCCGCCCTCGCTCTCGGCCTCATCGGCTGCGGTTCGACCATCGTCCTCCCCCCGGCCACCGACAGCGGCGTCGCACCCACCGACCAGGGCGGCGCCGACGTCCCCGCGGCGGGTGACGCCCCCGCGACGGTCGACGCGCCGGCTTCCGTCGACGCGGGCGCAGCGACGCTCAACGGCCGGTGGCGCCTGGTGCGCCTGGAGTTCGACGGCGACGACGGCATGCGGCGCACCCTCACGGACGTCGACTCGCCCCTCACCACCGCCGCCGGCGGTGAGCCGGTTGCCGCGCGCGCCAACGGCACCCTCCTCGTCGCCGACGACCGCCTCGCGCTCAGCTCCGGCACGCTGATCAACGGTCACTTCTACACCTTCGACACCGGCTACTCGGCGAACGGGTTTGGCGCCGCCGGGCTGCTCGACCAGGCCACCGGACGCTTCACGCTGCCGGGCTCCACGATGGGCCTCACGCTGGAGCGCAACGCCGACGGCACCGTAGGCATCACCGGCGACAGCTTCGGCACCAGCCGGCTCACCTACGCCCGCGCCCCCGCCGCCGCGGCCGTCGATCGCATCTCCACCACCGGCCTCGCGATGATCCGCGAGGTGCCGCCGCCGACCACGGGCAACAACCTCCGCGTCGCGCTGCTCTGGGACCTCGTCGGTCCGGTGCCCAACCTCGAGACCAACGGCGTCGCGGTGCGCTTCACCGGGCGCTTCGCGAGCTACCCCGTCGTGCTCGCGGGGCCGCCTCCGATGGAGGCCCGCGCCCGGGTGGGTCTCGCCACCGTCGCGCTCGCCCGCATCGCGCTCTACGTCGACCAGGACTCCAGCCTCACCTTCGACCGCAACGCCGACCGCGCCATCGCCCTCTCGCCCGTGGCCATCGCATGGCGCGACGACACCCCCGGCGTCGACCCCATGGGCAACCCCGTGCGCGACCTCGCGCCCGGCTACCAATACGTCCACGTCCACGGTGACTCCAGCATCGGGCGGGCCGCGGTCACCCCCTTCGACAACAACAACCTCGTCGCACCCGACCTGCCAGTGGGCCTGTCGATGTCGTCGACCCCGGTCATCACCGACGTGCTCTGAGCGGCGATGGCTGAGCCCCGAAGCTTCGTCCCGGTGTGGCTGGGGCGCGTCGGCTACCGCGACGCCCACGCCCTCCAGCAGCAGCTCGTCGAGCGGCGCACCGCGCGGGAGATCCCCGACACCCTGCTGCTGCTGGAGCACGACCCGGTGGTCACCATGGGGCGCTCGGCGAAGGGCGAGCACGTGCTGTTCAGCGCGGAGATGCTCTCGGCCCGCGGCGTCGACCTCGTGGAGACCGAGCGCGGCGGCGACGTCACCTACCACGGCCCCGGACAGCTCGTGGCGTACCCCATCTTCGACCTCGCGCCCGACCGGCCCGACGTGCGGCGCTACGTGCGCGACCTGGTGCGCGTGATGTCCCTGCTCTGCGCCGACCACGGCCTCGGGGTAGGCCCGCGCGACGACCTCATCGGCGCCTGGATCGACCTCGACTCGCCGCACCAGTGGCCCGGCCAGGAGCACAACCGCGCGCCCGCCAAGGTGGGCGCCATCGGCGTGAAGATCTCCCGCTGGATCACCATGCACGGCTTCGCCCTCAACGCCTCGACGGCCCTCGAGGACTTCGGGCTCATCGTGCCGTGCGGCATCGCCCAGCACCCGGTGACCTCGCTGGCGAGCCTCGGCGTGACGCCGGTGCCGTCCGTCGAGGCGCTCGCGCGCCGGGCGGTCGAGCACTTCGAGACGGTCTTCGGCGCCACCGCCGGGGCGATGACATACCAGTCCCCGTAAACGGGGAGGGTCAGTCTTCGATCATGTAGCGGGGGAGGATCGGCGAGGGGATGCCGGTCGAGACGACCCAGAGCTGGTGCGCCGCGCGCGTCGCGCCGATGTGCAGCAGGTGCCGCGACTCGTCGTCGGCGGGGTACTGCGACAGCGTCACATCAACCAGGATCACGTAGTCGAACTCGAGGCCCTTCACCTGGCGGATGTCGGTGACCTCGACGCCGGGGCGGAAGGAGAAGTCCTGGTCGGCGACGCGGGCCAGCCGCGGCACCTCGGCCTTGAAGAGGCCGTCGTAGTAGACGTCCGCGCGCTCGGGGTCGCGCGCGATGACAGCGACGTTGGCCCGGGGCTCATGAATCGACAGCTCCCGCAGGGCCTCGGAGAGGAAGGCCACCGCGGCGCCGACCTCGTTGAAGCCGTGGAACTCCACTGGTGCGCCGTGCCGCGTCGCCAGCGGGGGCTCCGGCTCGGCGAGGTGACCGAGGATGTCGCGCGCGAAGGCGAGCACCTCCAGGGTCGAGCGGTACCCGATGCGCAGGGGCTCGACCTCGACGCCGGAGAGGCCGAGGTCGCGGAGGACGCCGCTCCAGTCGGAGAAGCCGTTGTCCATCATCAGGCGCTGCGCGGTGTCGCCCGCGAGGGTCACCGAGCAGTCGTGCGAGGCCACCCCGAGGAGCACCGAGAGCTCCATGGGGGAGAGGTCTTGCGCCTCGTCGACGAAGAGGTGCTCGAACTTCAGCGGCTGCTTCGACGGGCCGCGCAGCGGGCCGCGCTTCACCTGGTAGAGCCGCAGGAGCAGCGCCTCGTCCTCGGCGTCGATGGCGTCGTCGGTCTGGTCCTCGCGCACGCCGTCGGCGCCGCGGTCCATGCCGACGTCGCCGCCGCCGCCGCGGTGATCGTCGTCGTCGTCCTCGCGCCGCGACGCGCGCGCGGTGCTCTCCTCGCGCGTCTGGTCCCCGGCGGCCTCCCAGCCGAGGTCCTCCGGCTCGGTCTCCTCGTCGCCGAAGCGGGCCCGCTCGTTGGCCACCACCCGCTCGCTCGGGGCCGTGCGCTCGGCGCGGTCCTTGGTGCCCTTGCGCTTGCTGCGCCGGTCGCCGCGCTCGGCGCCGCGCTCGCGCTCCTCGTCGTCCTCGCTCACGGTGTCGGCCACCACCCAGCGGGTGCAGCGCTCGGTGCTCCAGCGCACCGCCGTCGAGAGGTCGCCGTCGGTGAACACCCCGGGGGCCCAGCGGTCGGCCGCGCCGCGCAGGGCCTTGTAGTCCGTGATGAGCTCCGCCCAGTCCCACACCACGTCGCGCGCACGGCGCATCCACGGGTCCATGGCCTTCTGGAGGTCCATCTGAAGCCGCACGCCCAGGTCGGCGCCGCTGCTGCCTCCGAGGTCGCGCTCGCCGCGGGCCCACTGCCCGAGGGCCGTGAGGCGCCGCGAGAGGGCGTTGCCGTCGAGCGCCTTCCACGCCTTCGCCACCCGCTCTTCGACGCTGTTGCGCTTCGCCGTCTCCAGCAGCGCGATCTTCGCCTTCTGCTCCTCATCGGCGATGCGCTCGTCGATGAGCTTCAGCATCATCGGGTGCTTCTTCACCCGCGACACCACCGCCGGCGTGTCATCGCGCGTCTCCGCGGGCACCCGGGAGAGGTGCTTGCGGCGCTGCTTGTGCACCCACTCCAGGTAGGTCGTGACGTGCACGCCCTCCACCCCGAGCCCCGGCAGCACCCGCACGATGTAGCGGGCGAGCGCGCGGTTGAACACCACCACCATCATGTTCTCGGGCGCGAACCGCTTGGGGTTGTTGAACGAGAGGTACGCCATGCGGTGCAAGCCGATGGTGGTCTTGCCCGACCCGGCGCCGCCCTGGATCACCGCGAGGCCCGACGACGGTCGGGTGATGAGCTCGAACTGCCGCGGATCGATGAGCGAGGGGATCTCCGGGAGGTGCTTGTCCTCCCTCCCCTCGACGCCGACGCCCAGCCGCCCCTTGGACTTGGCCGCCTCTCGGCGCTCGTCCTCGGTGGGCGGGCGCACCGCGCTCAGCTGTCCCCCCTGGAGCTTCGCCGCGTGCACCGTCGCCCGCTGCCAGCCCTCCTTGTTCTGGTAGAAGACTCCCTGCGGGGCGACCACGCGCTTGAGCGCGCCGCCGCGGATGACCACCGCGCGACGGACGGTCACCGTGCCCTCCAGGGTCTTGCCGCCGAACTCCTCCTCGTACTCGTCGCCCTCCTGGTAGCGGTAGTAGATCCGCGAGACCGGGGCGTCGCGCCAGTCGACGATCCGCACGCCGCGCTCGGTGTCCACGTAGGTGCTGTTGCCGATGAGCACGTCGCGGCTGCGGCCGCCCTCGACGAGGCGCATGTGTCCGAAGTACGGGTTGTTCTGGTCGACCTTGCCGACGGGGATCTCCGCCCGCCGCGTCGCTACGCCGCGCAGCCGCTCCATCTCCGCCATGAGCGCGGGGAGGTCTTCGTTGCGCGCGTCGCCGATGAGGTCGCGGAGCTCGACCATCTCGCGGTCGTAGTTGGTCTGGTAGACCTCCGGCACCGCGGCGAGGTTCTCGACGCAGCGCTTGAGGAGCTTCTCCTCCTCGGCCACGATCGTTCGGAGTTCCTTGTCGGCGGCGGGGTCGGTGGCCTTGGAAGCGGGGTCAGTCATGGGGTCGGGCGTTCTACTCCCTGTCGACCTCCGCCGCCACAGGGCCCGCTCCACGTGCGCGCGCAGCCTTTGCCGAGGCCTTCGCGCGGTCAGCCGCCTCGCGTTCGGTGCCCAGGTAGGGCTCGCGGGTGCCCATCACGTGGTCGAACCACGGCCAGGTCACGCACCAGTTGGCGTGCTGGTTGGGCCCCATGTGGTGGTCGTAGTGCCACGGCAGGTGCTCGCGCGCCCACGCCGGGTCGCGGTGCGAGCGCTTGTGGACGCGGTAGTAGTTCCAGTGGCTGAACACGCAGCCTGCCGCAAACCAGGGGTAGCGGCGCGCCAGGGGCAGGTGCGCCAGCGTCGCCACGACCAGCCCGAGGGCCTCCTTGCCCTGCCCGTGCCAGCCGAAGACCGAGCGCTGGTACTGGTGGTCGTTCATCCCCTCGCGTCGCGCGTGCTTGTGGTGGTCGTGCCAGTGGAAGCTCCAGAAGTTCTCCCGGTTCTTCCCCTGACCGTGCAAGACGTACTTGTGGATCACCCACTCCCACGCGTTGCTGTACAAGAGCGCCAATGGCAGTCCGATCATCGCCGTCTCCCTCTCAGCCCCACGCGACGCCGCGACGGGGGAAACACTGACTGACCAGTCATGGTTTTGAACGAGGTCGATCGTTGATGTCAAGCCCCCGCAAGCGAGCGCCTGCGGTGCGCCCGCGCAACGCCCCCCAGGCGAGGCCCGGGCCCGCGGGCGGCACCCGCGACGCCAACCGGAAGGCGCGCACCCAGGCCATCGCGAAGGCGGCGCTGGAGCTGTTTCTCGACCGGGGCGTCGAGGCGGTGTCAGTCGACGACGTGGTGCGCCGCGCCCGCATCGCCAAGGGGAGCTTCTATACCTACTTCCGCGACCAGTCCGAGCTGGTCGAGGCGCTCATCGAGCCGGTGCGCGACGCCGTGCACGCCTCGCTCGACGCCTGCGATGCGGCCATCCGCGAGGCCCGGGACTACGACGCCCTCCTCGGCGCCTACCAGGCCCTCGGGCTCGCGCTCTCCGCCGCGGTGCTCGCGCACCCCGAGGTCACCCGGCTGTACCTCCAGGAGCGCCGCGCGCCCGACCACGGACCGCGCATCCCCCTCGCCCGCCTCGCGGCGGAGATCGACCAGCGCGCGGTGACGCTCACCGAGGCCGCGCACCTCCACGGGCTGCTCAAGGCCTTCGACCCACGGGTGACCGCGGCCACCGTCGTCGGCGCGGTCGAGCACCTGCTGCACCGGGCCCTCTCCGGGCACGACCTCGGACCGATGGACGCCATCCCGGAGATCCTGCTGCGGATGGTGGTCGACGGCATCGGCGTCGGCCCGACGGGGCCGCTGCGCAACCGCTGATCGGGGTCAGCGCAGCGCGAGCCGGAACGCGACGCGCTGACATCCGTTGGGGTCGAGCCGCACGCTCGCGAGGTTAGGCCCCGGGGGCGGGCGGCGCGAAGGGCTGGGCCCGCGGATCCCAGTTGGGCGAGCGCGCGAAGACCGGGATGAGCAGGTCGCCGAGCACCCGGCCCTCGATGGAGTGCACGCTGAGCGTCGCGGTGGCGCCCAGGCTGTTCTCCTGCGCCTGCCCGAGGATGTGCATCGTGATGGGGCGCGCGTCGGGCAGCGACACCCGGTACCACGCCACCTGCCCGCACCCGAGCACGCCGTTGAGCTCCTCGCCCGGCACCATCGGGCGCGCGGTCTCCATCGACCCGTTGGGCAGCGGCGCCTCGTCGTTGATCGACGCCTCCAGGGTCGCATCGTTGGTGGTGCCCGTGCTCGCGCAGCCCAGCAGTAGCGCCCCGCCGAGGGCCCAACATCCGATCGTCCGACGCCCGATCGCCCGCATCATTTCTGGGTTCTCCACCGTGGCGCCGTTCTCCCATGGCGATCGGGTCGCAGGGAAGGGGGGGGACCATCCGTCGCCCTTGTGAGCGGCGTATGCACGGTGAGAAGGTGCCGCGCATGCGACGTCCGACAGAGCAGGAGCTCAAGCTCCTCAGCCTCACTGAACGGGTCTGTTTCGAGATCGCCGACACGGTCAACCGCCGCCCCGCGTTCAAGCGCGCGGCGCACCTCTTCCAGCACACCATCGGGCAGACCTGGGTCCATTACGCCACGCGCAACCTCGTGCACTCGCAGGGCCTCGCCCGGCTCCAGTCGCTGCGGCCCGAGCGCGGCGTCTTCCTCGTCTGCAACCACCGCTCGTTCTTCGACTTCTACTGCATCTCGTCGGTGCTGCTGCGCGCGTGCTCGTGGGCCCGCGGCATCTACTTCCCGGTGCGCTCCAACTTCTTCTACGAGGGCCCCGCCGGGGTCGTCGTGAACATGGTCATGTCGGCCTGGGCGATGTACCCGCCGGTGCTGCGCGCCCCTTCCAAGCGGGGCTTCAACACCTTCACCCTCGACGCCGTCGACGCCCTGCTCCAGGGGCCCGGCAACGTCATCGGCTACCACCCCGAGGGGCGGCGCGGCACCGGCCCCGACCCCTACGAGCTGCTCCCGGCCAGCATCGGCACCGGCAGCATCGTGTACCGCGCGCGGCCGGTGGTGATCCCCGTGTTCACCCTCGGGCTGATCAACAACCTCCCGAAGCAGGTGGTGGGCAACTTCACCGGCGACGGCGAGCCCGTCACGATGATCTTCGGCGAGCCGCTCGACCTCGAGCGCTTCTATGCGATGCCCGCGGAGCCCGAGACCTACAAGGCCATCGCCGAGCACATCCGCGACGCCATCATCGCGCTCTCGGTCGAGGAGCGCGCGCTGCGAAAGGCGAAGGGCCTGCGCACGCTCGACCCCAACGCCTCAGCGAGCGCGTGAGCGCCGGCGCCGACGCGCCGCCGTCAGACCGAGCGCCGCGAGCGCCCACGACCCGACCCCGGCGCCCCGCGTCCGACCGGCCTCGCAGGCGCAGCCCGCGGCGGCGTCGGCGCGGCGCGTGCCGGGGGTGACCACCCGCGGGAGCATCGTGAAGGTGCCGGTGGCCGTCACGCTGTGGTCGCGGACGTCCGTCGCCGACGCGCGGACGGTGTACTCGCCCGGGGGCAGGTAGCTGGTGCCGTCCGCGGCGATGCCGTCGAAGGCGACGCGCGTGGTGCGCGAGGGCAGCGGCGCGCGGAGCACCTCGTCGACGAGCACCCGCACGACGGCGCCGCTCGGGTCCACGAGCTCGGCGCGGGTGCTCGCGAGGCCCGTGCGGTCGGCGAAGGTGACCTCGAGGTTGGTGGACTGCGTGGGCGGCGCGAAGCTCGTCGGGTTGGCGCCGATGCGGATGGTCGGCGGGCTCACGTCGACGACGGTGAAGCCGTCGGACTCGGACTCGACGCTCGACCCGTCGGCGCCGACGGCCACGACCCCGACGCGGTACCGGCCGCCCAGGCGCAGCGGCAGCCCGGCCACCCGCGCGCGGTCGCCGGTCACCTCGGTGTACTCCGGGAACTGCAGCGCCGTGCCCGCCAGCGTGGTCACCCGCACCTGGAAGCGCATCGCGCCGGGGGTGGTGTTCCAGCGCGCGGTGACGGTGTCGAAGGTCTCCACCTCGTCGAGGTCGGCGTCGCTCGCGTCGTCGCCGGGGTCGGTGTCTCGCACCATGCCGGGCGCGGGGAGCGTGCGGGCGCCCATCGCGTAGAGGTACCCGTCGCCGACGCTGACGAGCACGTCGTCGGTGCCGTCGCCGTCCGTGTCGCCCACCACGGGCTCGCCCACGGGGTAGCGGAAATCGTGCGCCCAGCGGAGGCCCAGCGTGCAGCCGTCGAGGGCGTAGAGCCAGCCGTCGGTGCTGCCCACGAGCAGCGTCGGGTGCCCCTCGCCGTCGCCGTCGGCCACCGCGGTCGCGTTGCTGAGCGTACCGACCCGCGCCGCCGCCGGGACGGCGTCGCGCGAGGCGTACCCGAGTCCGCCCGCGAGCACGACGCGCGCGAGCGTGGCTGAGGCCGGGGGCGCGCCGGCGGCGGTGAGGTCTTGCGGGCGGATGACGCGCAGCTCGGCGGAGCCCTGCGGGGAGAGCGCGAGCGCAGGTTGCCCGCCGCAGCGGAGGACGGCGCCGCCGTTGACGGACAGGGGCAGGTCGGGGAGCTGACCTCGGAGCTGGAGGTCGCGGTCGACGAGTCCGTCGCGGAGGCTGGCCTGGAGGTAGATCTCGGGGGTGCCGCCGCTCCAGGACGACACGATGGGCGCCCCGTAAGGCACGCCGTATCCGTCGGCGGACACGGTGCCGTCGCGTCCGTCGATGCGGTTGAGGGCGTTGAGGGTGGTGATGACGTCGTCGGTGCCGTCGCCCGAGAGGTCGGCCACGGCGAAGGACCCGATGCCCGAGTGGGGTACGCGGGAGAAGGTGTTCCAACGGAGGGTGCCGTCGCGGCCGCGGAAGGACGACGGGCGCACCAACGAGCCCGGGTCGACCCGCTGGAACACCAGGTCGACCCCCGGCTCACCCGCGCGCCGCAGCGGCAGCAGGTCGCCCGCCACCGAGGATCCGCGCGGACCCGCGGCGTCGTCGACGGACCACCGCAGCCCGGCGCCCAGCACCGGGTCGATGGAGAGCAGCGCGCGGCCGTCGATCGCCGCGAGGTCGTTGGCGCCGTCGCCGTCGAGGTCGGCGATGACCGGCCACGCGGCCCGCGCCCGCTCCCAGCGCACGACCGGCGGCGAGGCGAGGGAGCCGCGGCGCGCGTCGAGCCGCACCAGCGCCGGGCGGCTGTCCCGGATGAGCACCGCGCGCTCGGCGCCGCCCGCGCCGGGGAGCGAGCCGATCACGGCGGTGGGCCCCTGGAGCGTCGGGCCCCCGTAGAAGCCCCCGACGCGCATACCGGGGATGGTAAACTCCGTGCCCACCAGGCGGTTCGTGGGGCGCAGCGCCTCGTCGAGGGCCAGGAGGTACCCGTCGCTGGTCACCACCAGCGGCTGCGTCATGGCGCGCGAGAGGTTGGCGCCCGTCTGGAACGTGAGCATCGTCGTGGCCATCGGGGCCTCGAGGGTGCCCAGCACCGCGGGGGACGCGCCGCTGAGGTCGTAGGCCACGAGCGTGGTGACCGTGCGCGCCTCGGCGGGCAGCGCGGGGTCGAAGACCGTGGTGAGCAGCTCGAGGGGGGCGTCGGCGTCGAGCTGGAGCGCGAGCGGCCGGTGGGCGAAGCCGAGGCGCGGGGCGAGCGCGGGGTCGAGCGCGAGCGCGGGGCGGCGGGAGGCGAGGGTCCAACGGGTGGCGAGGCCGGTGGCGGAGAGCGTGAGCGCGACGGTGGCCTGGTCGTCGAGCACGCCGAGGAGCACCGGGCGGCCCGCGTCGGTGGCGCTCGCGGGCAGCACGCCTACGAGCTCGAAGCCCGCGCGGCGCGCGCGGACGGCGCCCGTCGCGGCGTCGCGGACGGAGAGGTCCCAGCGCCGCGCCGCGCCGTCGTAGAAGCTCACCGCGACCTCCAGGCGACCGTCGCCGTCGAGGTCGACCACGCTGTCGGTCGCGAACGCCAGCGCCCCGCCGTCGGGCTCGGGCTGCGTGACCTCCCACCGGAGCGTGGCCGCGGACTGCGTCGCCCGCGGGGGGTCGAACACCGCCACGCGGCGCGCGCCGTACCCCGGGGTGCCGCGCCGGATGGTGTTGGTCACCACCACCAGCTCGCGCTCGGGGTCGTCGTCGACGTTGATCGCGAGCGGGACGGACATCTGCGAGAAGCTCCCGGACGCGGGCGCCGGCACCTCCCAGCGCAGCACCCCGGAGCGGCCGTCGAGCACTCGCATGGAGGTGTCGCCCTGGGCCATCACCACCTCGCTCATCCCGTCGCCGTCGACGTCGACGAGCAGGTCGTTCTGGAAGCCGCAGCGGTCGGTCGACGACGGGAGCTGCCAGAGCGTGCGCGGCGCGGCGTACCCGTCGCGGAAGGCGTACACCGCCGCCCCGATGGTGCTCTGCACGCACTGCCCGACGTAGAGCTCGTCGAGCCCGTCGCCGTCGAGGTCGCCCAGGCGCACGCTCGCGCTGAAGCCCCGCACCGCGCGGGGCACCTCCCAGAGCACGCGACCGGTGGCGCCGTTGAGCACGTAGGCCGCGCCCCGGTCGCCGACCACCACGACCTCCGTCCGCCCGTCGCGGTCGAGGTCGGTGAGGGCGACCAGCGAGCGCGCCTCGATGAGGTCGCTCTCCCACACCAGCGAGTCGTCGGCGTGCTTGCAGATCACCTTGCCGCTCGCCACGAAGACCACGTCGGTGGCCCCGTCGCCGTCGACGTCGCCGACGCGCCACTGGTCGTCCCGGAGCTGTCCGCCGAGGTAGTGCCGCCAGCGCACCGCGGGCGCGGGCAGCCGGAGCGGCCCGGCGGCGGCGCCGGTGCGCTGCGGGTCGTGCCGGGCGCACGGCCAGTCCTGCGCGCCGAGCGTCGCGGGCGAGGCCACCAGGGCGAGGAGGACCCAACGAGTCGAGGAGGAGCTGCTCATGGTGCGGCGGTATGGTGCGCCGGCGCCCCCCGGGGGTTCATGCCGCGACGGCGCGAATCAACACCACCGTGATGTTGTCGATGCCGCCGTTGCGGTTGGCCTCGCCGACCAGGGCCGCACACGCGTCGGTGAGGGAGGGGTGCTGCTGCACGATCTGCGCGATGCGCTGGTCGGTGAGCATCCCCGTGAGGCCGTCGCAGCACAGCAGCAGGACGTCGCCGTCGTGCAGCTCGTGGCGGTGCATCTCCACGGCCACGTCGGGCTTCATACCGAGCGCCCGGGTGATCACGTTCTTGTACGGGAACTTCTTCAGCTGGTCGTCGGTGAGGTCGGGCCTCGTGCGGCGGTACTCCTCCAGGAGGGAGTGGTCGGTGGTCAGAGGCTCGATGGAGCCCGCGGAGCGCACGAGGTAGCCGCGCGAGTCGCCGACGTGCGCCACCCACGCCGCGCCGTGCCGCACCAGCGCCCCGACGAAGGTGGTGCCCATGCCGCGGCGCTCGGCGCTCTCCCGGGACGACTCATAGATGCGGAGGTTGGCGTACTGCACCGCGATGCCGAGGGTGTCGGCGTCGTAGCGTTCGCCGCGGGCCTGCTTGAAGGGCCACGACACCGAGGGCTCGTTGCGCGCGTCGACGAAGAACTGGCTCACGACGTCGACGGCCATCGCGCTCGCGACCTCGCCGGCGTTGTGCCCGCCCATGCCGTCGGCGACGAGGTAGAGGCCCTCGTCGGGCGCGATCTTGAAGGAGTCCTCGTTGTGGCTGCGCTTGCGGCCGACGTCGGTGAGGGCGGCGTACTCGACCTGGAGGCGCTCCGGCATCAGGGCACCATTGTCCCCAACCAGGGACCGGGAGGTCAACGACGTTCGGGGTGCGGCGATGCTTCGATGAGCAGCCCGCTGTCGGTCCAACGCCAGCGGGCGACGTGGAGCCCGGCCCCGCGCCGCCCCTCCGGAATCACGAAGGAGAAGGTCAGCACCCTACCCCCGCCCGGGTGGCTCGCCAGCGCGGGGCCGGGGCCGCGCTCCCCCCCACCGGCGTCGAGCGCGCGGGCCTGCGCGCCGGACAGCACCGCGGTGCCCGGGTACACCAGCGCCCCGACCGTGCGCGCCAGCGTGCCGGGGTCGGGGGTCTCGCCCCGGGCGCTCCACGCCGCGAGGGCCCGCTCGGCGCCGTCGCGGCCGACGAAGGCCCCGTCGGCGTCGACCAGGGCGGCGGCGGGCATACCACCCCTGGTAAAACCGACGACCCTCGCCCCGGGGGGCGCGGGCGCCGCCACGGGGACGACGGCCCCGACCGAGGCGTCGAGGGCCGCGCCGAGGCGCCGCGCGGCCTCGTCGAGCGTCGGCGGGGACCCCGGGGAGCCAGGGACCGTCGGGGCGCGGACGCGCGGTTCCGCCGGAGCTCGCTCGCAGGCCCCCGAGGCGATGAACACGGACAGGAACAGTGGCAGCGGGCGTGGCATGGACCCCGACGTGGGAGGGGATCGACGCTAGCACCCCTGCAGCGATGCCTTGACACCGCGCGGGTCGAAGTGAAACGCTTTTTCAACAGTGGTGTTGCGGGTCGTTGCAGCCGGACGGACAGACGTCGGCCTCTTGCGGGAGCACAACGAAGACAGCTTCGCGCTGCTCGATGCGCACGGGCTCTTCGTCGTGGCCGACGGGATGGGCGGCCACCGCGCCGGCGAGGTCGCCTCACGGCTGGCGACCACCACGGTGACCGCCTTCTTCGACAGCACCATGCGCGACGACGCGACCTGGCCGTTTCACTACGACCCCGCCCTCTCGGTGGAGGAGAACCGGCTCATCACGAGCATCAAGGTCGCCAACCGGTCGATCTACGAAGAGGGCACCCGGGCGGCGGACCACCGGGGCATGGGGACCACCTTCATCGGTTTGCTGGTCGCCCGACAGTCGGGTCGGGTGTTCGTCGGGCACGTCGGCGACAGCCGCTGCTACCGGGTGCGCGGCGGCGAGATCACCCTGCTCACCCAGGACCACTCGCTGGTCAACGAGTACATCCGCACGATGCCCGACCTGCCGGCGGCGCAGCGCGACGAGCTCCCGCGCAACGTCATCACCCGCGCCCTGGGCATGGACGACGTGGTCCTGGTCGACCTCATGGCCGACGCGGCCCGCGAGGACGATATCTACGTGCTCTGCTCCGACGGGCTCTCGGGGATGATCTCTGACGCCGAGATCCTGGGCGTGGTCACCATGCACGACGACCCCGACGTGGCGTGCCGCGCGCTCATCGCGATGGCCAACGACCACGGCGGCGAGGACAACATCACCGCGGTGGTCATTCGCCTCGTCGATGGAGACCGGGAGTTCGTCCCGCGGCGCTCGGCGTCCTCGCTCGAGGAGACGCGGCAGGTGACGCTGCCCAGCTTCGACGACAAGACCGCCGAGCAGTCGCGCAACGACGTCATGGTCGACATCCGCGACGACTTCGACGCAGGCGCGACCGACCCCGCGATCCGCCTGTCGGACCTGCGGGGCCCGCGCCCCCAGCACTGACGTCGGCCTCAGGGGCTGGGCGTGGCGTTGTCGCCCGAGAAGGGCCCGTCCCGCGTGGCGCCCTCCTCGGCCGGCGGCTGACGCCGCACCCGGTCGCGGAAGAGCGACCACGGACCGCCCCCGGAGTCGCGGTCGGCCATGCCCCACTCGCCGTTGGTGCGCCCGTTGCCCGCGCTGTCGATCCAGAAGAGCATGTACCCGCGACCGGAGAGCGGCGCGATGCGGCCGCACGCCCGCTGGCTCTCCGTCCAGGTGAAGCGCAGGAGGTTGCCCTCGGCGTGGCCCTCGATGCGCCCGGTGGCGCGGCACGAGGCGCGGTTGTAGCTGTACTGCCCCACCACGAGGTCGCCGGTCTGCTCCAGGAATACGTCGCCGATCTGCCCGGACGCGAAGCTGCCGCTGAAGCTCTCGTTGGCGGGCATCGGGCCGGGGCGGATGTCCACCGCGACCATGGTGGGGCCGTCGTTGCCGGCGTAGCGGTAGGTGGTGCGGGCCTGCGGCGACGAGCAGGCCCCGAGCAACATCATGGTGGTGAGGGTGAGCGCGCGTGCGGTCATCGATCGGTGCTCCATCGGTTGTGCGCGCATGATGCCCTTCCGCGCGCTGCCACAAAAGCCCTCTTCGAAGGTAACGTCCCCGTTCTCCCCGTGGCTGACCCACCGCCCCCCGCCGAGCCGTCGGCCCTCTCGCGCGACCTCGCGGCCGTGCTCTCCTTCACGATCCCCGCGCTCGTCGGCGCGCTCGCGGGCGGCAGCTCCATGGGCTTCTACGACGCCCCCGAGCTCGCCTCCTGCGCCGCCGGCCTCGGCGTCTCGCACCCGCCCGGGCATCCCCTCTTCGTCGCCGTCGCGGCGGTCGCCACCCTCGCCCCCATCGGCACCGTCGCGCTCCGCGTGACCCTCCTCGGCGCCCTGTGCCTCGGGCTCATGGGGCGCCTCGCCTACGGGCTCACCCTCCCGCTCGGGACCGCCGTCCTCGACGGCCCGACGCCCGTCCGGCACCGCCGCTGGCTCCCCTGGCTCGCGCTCGGCCACGCGCTCGGCGCCGTGCTCGGCATCGCGCTCGTGCGGCAGACCAGCCGCGCGGAGGTCTACGCGCTCGCGGGGCTCCTCGCGGCGGCGACGGTGTTCATCAGCGCCGCGCCCAACGGCTGGTCCCTCGCCGCCCGCGCGCGCCTCGGTGTGCTGACCCTCGCCCTCGGCGGCGCCAACCATCACTTCATCGCCCTCACCGCCGCGCCGGTCGCGCTGCTCTCGGTGGTCGACCGGGCCCGGCAGGGCGGGCCCCGCGCGGCGCTGCGGGCGCTCGCTCCGTGGGCGGCGCTCGGCGCGCTGGGGCTCGCGCCCTACGCGCTCCTGGGGCTGCGCGCGCGGGCCGCGGCGAGCATCGTGCGGGTGCGCACCGTCGGCGACCTCTTCTGGACCGTCTCCGCCCGCGCCTTCCAGAAGAACACCGGCGGGGGCGTACCCGGCAGCTTCCGCGAGCACCTCCTCGCCGTGGTGGACTGGATCGGGGCCTCGCTGACCCCTCTCGGGCTCATCGCGGCGGCGGCGGGGGTGCTCGTCGCGTCGCGCCGGGAGATTCCCTGGACGCGGCGGCTGGGCCTCGTCGCGCTGGTCGGGGTGACCGCCCGCGCGGGCCTGGGCTTCGTCGCCGACAACCCCGACGCGGCCGGATACCTGGTGCCCGCGGTGTTCTGCCTGGGGGTCCTCGGCGCGGCCTTCACCGGGCAGGCGTGGCGCAGCATCGAGGACGCGCCGCCCCCGCCGGAGGGCCCCTCGGCGCCCAGCCGGGCCCTGCTCCGCGCCGTCCTGGTGGTCGCGCCGGCGGCGATGTTCACCTGGGCGGGGTTCTGCAGCCTGCGCGACACCCTCGGCGACCGCGGCGACGCCACCGAGGTGATGACCGCCGCCGATCTCGCCGCGGTGCCGCCGCGCGCGGTGATCCTCGCGTACGCGCCAGAGACGGCGTTTCGGCTGCGGTACGCGCAGCTCGTCGACGGCGAGCGGCCCGACGTCACGGTGCTCCCCGCGCCCTTCGTCCCGTGGCCCGGCATGACCAACGCCCTGCTCGCCCACGACGCCGCGCTGCTCCCCGTGGTGCGGGACTTCCTCTCCCACGGCTCTCCTCGCATGGCTGGCCTGCTCCACCTCGCCACGCGCCGCCCGGTGCGCCTCGAGCTCGACCCCCACAACCTCCTCGACGCCGTCCCCTACGTGCTCCCCCGCGGCACCTTCGTCGAGGTCCGCACGGAGCCCACCACCCTCGCCGCCGTGCGCGCCACCGCCCCGGCGCACCTCGCGCGCGTCGAGCGCCTGCGCGAGGCCCTGGCCCTCACGCCGGGCGCCGACCGCGAGCCCCGCATCGCGGAGTACGTGCTCTGGCGCGCCTACCACGACGCCCTCTTCTTCGCGGCCCGCGGCGCACGCAGCGAGGCCCGCGCCGCGGTGGCCACGGCCCGGCGCATCGCCCCCAACGCGCGCGAGCTCGTCGGCCTGGCGGCGGTGCTCGACGCGCAGGGCGAGGGCCCCGTCGACGTCGCCCCGTACGTCGTGCGCGCCCCCGGCCGCGAGTGACATCCACGCTTCCACCGCACGCCCGCCGGGTCGATACTCCCCCCTAAGGTATGAACACCCTCCGCGAACGCCTCGATGAGTCCGTCGCCGCCCTACGCGCACGCGACCCCCGCGTGCCCTCCGTCGCGCTCGTCCTCGGCTCCGGCCTCGGCGCCTTCGCCGACACCCTCGTCGACGCCACGGTCGTTCCCTTCGCGGAGGTGCCACACCTGGCCAACGTCACCGTACCGGGCCACGCGGGCAAGCTGGTCATCGGTCGCCTGAAGGAGGGTCCCTCGCCCGTGGTCGCCGCCCTCGCCGGGCGCATCCACCTGTACGAGGGCCACAGCCCCGACGACGTGGTCTACAACGTCCGCGCGCTCCTCACCCTCGGGGCGCGCAACCTCATCGTCACCAACGCCGCGGGCGGCATCTCCCCGACGCTGCGCCCGGGCGACCTCACGCTCATCACCGACCACCTCAACCTCACCGGCCGCTCGCCCCTCTCGGGCCCCAACGAGGACAGCCTCGGGCCGCGCTTCCCCGACATGACCGACGCCTACGACCCGGCGCTGCGCAAGCTCGCCCACGCCGCCGCGGAGTCCGTCGGGCAGACCCTGCGCGAGGGCGTGTACGCCGGGCTCCTGGGCCCGAGCTACGAGACCCCCGCGGAGATCCGGATGCTCCGGGCGATGGGCGCCGACCTCGTGGGGATGAGCACCGTCGCCGAGGTCATCGCCGCGCGGCACATGGGCGCGAGGGTGCTCGGGATGTCGTGCGTGACCAACCTCGCGGCGGGCGTCTCGCCGCACGCGCTCTCGCACGCGGAGGTGGAAGAGACCGCCCGCTTCGCCCGGGACCGCTTCATCGCCCTGCTGGAGGCCATCCTCCGGGGGCTCGCGTGAAGGCCGACGACCCCCGCTGGGCCCGCCTCGCCCGGAGCGCCGAGCGCATGCGCGCGCGCTCCCACGCGCCGTACTCGCGCTACCACGTCGGCGCGGCGCTGCTCACCACCCGAGGGGTCTCGCGCGGGTGCAACGTCGAGAACGCGTCGTACCCGCTCTGCATCTGCGCCGAGGCCAACGCCGTCGCCCACGCCGTCGCGCGGGGATGGCGGGACTTCACCGCGCTCGCGGTCGCCACCGAGGGCCCGATGCCCGGGGCGCCCTGCGGGGCGTGTCGGCAGATCCTCGCGGAGTTTGCGCTCGACCTCCCGGTGGGGCTGGTCGTGGGGGCGGAGGTGCGGCGGGTGATCTCCGTGCGGGAGCTCCTGCCGCTGACCTTCACGGGGGAGTACCTGTCGACGGATGGCGCAGCGCATACGCCGCGTGCAGCGGCGGAGCCTCGCCGGTGACGAGCTGCGCCGGGCGGTAGCCCGAGTCGATGCGCTCGACGCGGAGGGCGCGCTCGTCGACGGCGAAGCGGACGCGCCAGTCCTTGAGGGAGAGCGTGCCGCGGTGGCCGTCGCGGCGGATGCGTCGGTAGGCGTGGGCCTGCGGGCCGAGCGCGAGCGCGGCGGTGATGGGATCGCGCAGCGCGACGCCGTGCGCGTCGAGCCAGGCGAGCTGCGCCAGCGCCGCGGGGCTCCACCGGACCTCCCAGGCGGGCTCCGGGTCGGCGGCGATCCAGCCGGTGCCGGCGGTGGGGACGGCGTCCGCGAAGGGGACGTAGGGCTTGATGTCGAGCACGGGGCTCTGGTCGATCATGTCGACGCCGAGCACCTCGACGCGCAGACCGTCGACGCCCACGATGCGGAGCACCGAGAGCCCGATGGGGTTGGGGCGGTGGGGGGAGCGGGTCGAGAACACCCCGCGGCGACCGTGGCGGCTGCGCGGCGGGAGCACCGTCGGCCGCCAGGTGCGGTTGAGGTGGAAGCAGTACACCAGCCAGAGGTGGGTCCATTGGTCGAGGTCGCGGAGGGCGTCCTCGTAGCGGTGGCCCGGGAGGAGCTCGATGGTGCCGGGCGCCTCGCCCGCGGCGTACGGCTGCCGCGGCGCCTCGCGGCGCTCGGAGAAGGGCGTGCGCACGAACCCGATGGGCGTGAACACGGCATCGGGGAGGGTCATTGAGGGGTGAAGCGGTAGCCCGTGCCAGGCGCGACGGCGCCGGGGCGGTTGAGGCCCACGAGGACGCCCGCGGTCTGGTCGAGGGACTCGAGCCCGACGGTCGCGCTGCCGCCGCGCGAGAAGGCGTTGTTGCTATTCTCGCCGCAGTAGGCGAACTCGATCACGTTGCTGGTCTCGAACAGCTTCACCTCGAAGCTGACGCTGGTGCCGGTGGACCAGTAGAACGAGACGCCCTCCCAGTACACGTGGGCCACCCGGCCAGGCATCGCGCCGTCCACCCACTGGTGGACCTCGCTGCTGCCGCCGCTCGTCGCGACGAGGTCATCCCAGAGCGGCGCGACGGCGCCCGCGGGCTGCCCGCTGAAGGTGATGCTGTGATTGCGCCACGAGGTGCCCGCCGACCACGCCGAGCCCCCGTCCGGGAGGAAGGTGAAGAACCCGTTGCTGTACACAGCGAGGCGCGTTAATCCCGCCCCGAAATAGCGGAACGAGAAGGGCAGCGTGCGCACTGTCGACACGACATCGTCGCCGTCGTTGATGACCACGGCGCCGCCCGGGGGGGTGCTGCACGAGCGGGTGCCTACCGTCTCGACGCGGTAGCTGAGCGAGTCGTGCGCAGCCACGTCGAGGGTGACCTCGAAGGTTCCAGCGTTGGAGGTGGTGTTGTTGAGGTCGCCGTCGACGACCAGATAGTAGTTGCCTGCCGGGAGGTCGACCACGCCGCCGCGGGTGAGCATCGCGGCGCCGCCGTTGTCGACGCACGCGAGCTCGTTGGTGAAACGCTGGTCTCCCGACTGCTGCTCCAGACAGCTCTGCGTGAGGTACACCACCGGAACGAAGGACGACGACCCGGTGGGGCGCGCCGACCAGGTGAGCCGGCTCGACGCGGTCAGCGTCACGAGGAAGCCGACGTCGGGCGCCACGTCGGTGTCCCCGTTGCAGCTCCCGCGGTGGTCGCTGCCCCCGCCCACCGTGGTGCCGGTGAGCACATAGCGACCGAAGCCGTTGACGGGCCCGATGCCAGCCAGGGAGCAGCGAAGCGTCGGGCTGGTCACCTGGGTCGGACCCGTGTCGGGCGTACCGACGTCCACGACCACCGGAACGTCCACCCCGGTGTCGCGGGGACCGGTGTCCAACGGACCCGTGTCAGCGGGGCCCGTATCGCGTGGGCCGGCGTCGACGGGGCCCGTATCCATCGGGCCCGTATCCATCGGGCCCGCATCGACGGGGCCCGTATCCATCGGGCCCGTATCCATCGGGCCCGTGTCCATCGGGCCGGTGTCGACGGGGCCGCTGTCCACGGGACCGGTGTCCACGCCGATGTCCATGGCGACATCCGGATCGGTGCCCGCATCGAGGATGTCTTCACCTCCTCCCGTGTCGCTCTCGCCGACGTCCGTGTCGATCGCGGCGTCCGTGGCGCCATCGACCATGGGCACATCGACCATGGGCACATCGACCATGGCCACATCGACCGAAGGGGTGTCCTCCCGCCGGAACCCGCCATCGGGCGCCTGGAGGATCGTCGGGTTCTCTAGCGCGCAGCCGGCGAGCGCCACGATCAATACGCCAGAACGCTCCAGCATTCGGAAGGTCATCAGGGATGCCGTCGACTCTACCGAATCACCCCGAGGACTTCACCCGATGTCCTGCGCAGACGCGGATTTCGTCTGCAGTACAGCGGATTCAATGACGCATGCCATGCGAGGCCCAGCGATCAGACGGTGAGCTTCTTCCACCCGCCGCGGCTGAACTTCACACCCATGAGCACGGCCAGCGCGACGCCGTACACGGCGGCGGCGAGCCACACGCCGATGAGCCCGAGGCCCAGGACCTTGCCCAGCAGCCACGCCAGCGGCACCAGGCAGAAGAAGTGGAGCACCAGCTCGACCACCATCACGAAGCGGGTCTCCCCGGCGCCGAAGAGTGCCTGCGTGAGGATCATCGCCGTCGCGATGACCGGGCCCATCACGGCCATGATCTTCATGGGCGCGGCGCCTACCGCGATGACCTGCGGCGCGTGCGAGAACACCCCGAGCACCTTCTCGGGGAACACGAACATCAGCAGCCCCACGGCCCCGAAGATGAGCACGCCGAGCTTCACGCTCGTCCAGGCGTAGCGCTCGGCCAGGTCGGGGTCGCCGCGGCCCATGCTCTGGCCGACCAGGGTGGCGGTGGCGGTGCCAAAGGCGAGGCACGACACGAAGGTGGCGCTCAGCACCTCGATGATGATGGTGGTGGCGGCGCCGTTGTAGCTCGCCCCGGCGCCCGCCCGGATGGCCTCGTCGTCGATGGACCCGACGACCTTGGTGAAGAGCAGGAAGCCGGTCATCACCGCGGTGGTCGCCACGCCGCCAGGGATCGACAGCTTGAGGAGCTGCTTCATCAGCGTCCAGGAGAGCACGGCCTTGCGGTAGAAATCGTAGTCGGTGCGGTCGGCGCGGCGGAGGGAGAAGCCCACCATCACGAGCAGCCCGATCCACGACGAGACGCAGGCCGCGACGCCGGCCCCGGAGACCCCCATCGCGGGCGCGCCGTAGCGCCCGAAGATGAGGACCCAGCAGAGGAGGCCGTTGACGACGTTCATCGCCAGGGCGGCGAAGAGGTGCAGGTGCGTCTGCCCGATGCCGTCGTAGAAGCTCTTGTAGGCCGCGGTGGCGGCCATCGACGCGACGCCTACGAAGCGCCAGCGGGCGTACCCCACGCCGAGCGCCACGACGTTGGCGTTGTCGGTGAGCTTCGAGAACACCCACGGCAGCGCGAGCCAGCCCCCGACGGTGCCGACGAGACCGCCCACCAGCGCGATGACCGCGGCGTTGGGGAGCACCGCGCCGGCGTCGCGCGCCTTGCCCTCGCCGTAGCGCCGCGCCGTCGTGGCGAGGGTGCCCACGGAGACGGACGACAGGAAGCCGCCGACCGCCCAGAGCAGCATCAGCGACGGGGTGAGGGCGAACTGCCCGTCCGAGGCTACCTGCCGCGGGAGCTGCCCGATGAAGTAGGTGTCGACGATGTTGACCCCCGTCTGCGTGAGCATCGCGAGGATGACCGGCGAGGCGAGCCGGAGGATGCGCGCGGCCTTCGCGCGATCGAGCCACGGACCGGTGGGCGATGTCGTCATGGTGGGGGCAGCCCGTCTCGCTAGCGGAACGGCGAGACGTTGACAAGCCGCGGTGAACAAGACTAACCCCGCCTCGATTCTCCGAAGGAGGTACGAGCAGGTGACTCCCGGTCGCTCCCAGCAATCCGCCGCGTTGTCGGGCCTGACGTGGCTCTCTCGCCTCGCAGTGCTCGCCGCGGTCGCCGCGGGCTGCACCAGCCCCGACTACCCCAACTGCGAGAACGACCGCCACTGCCAGCGCGACGGGCACCGGGAGTTCTGCGTGCAGCGCCACTGCCAGCAGTGCCGCAGCGGCGCCGACTGCGGGGGCGAGCAGACCTGCCTCCGGGGTCGGTGCGTCGACGGCATCAACGCGTGCGAAGGGGACAACGACTGCCTCAGCGGCCAGGTGTGCACCGACCACCGCTGCGTGGTGCGGCCGGAGTGCGACGGCACGCGCACCTGCGGCACCGGGCGCCACTGCGAGGTGGGCCACTGCGTGACCGACCCCGCGGACGACGCCGACCCGACGGACAACCGCGGCCCGCAGTGCCAGCTCGAGGCGCCCTACTTCGACTTCGACGACAACACCCTGACCTCGTCCGCCCGGGAGGTGCTCGCCCGGGACGCCGAGTGCCTGCGCCGCGAGGTCGGCAGCCGCTACACGCTCATCGGGCGCTGCGACAGCCGCGGCACCACGGAGTACAACCTCGCCCTCGGCGAGCGCCGCGCCCGCGTCGTGCGGCAGTACATGATGAACCTCGGGGTGCTCCCGGACCGCCTCGCGGTCTCGTCCGAGGGCTCCGAGGGAGCCAATGGCAGCGACGAAGAGGGCATGCGCCGCGACCGCCGCGTGGACTTCCGACTGAGGCCCTGAAGCGATGCAGAAACCCGTTCCGCTGCGCCTCGCGCTCGCCCTCGCGCTCGCCCCCCTCGCCGCCGGGTGCGTCACCAGCTCGCGCTTCGAGGGGTCGCGCGTGGCCATGGAGAACCGCCTGCGCGCCCTCGAGACCAACGACCAGCAGCGCCGCCAGCAGCTCAACGAGGCCGTCGAGCGCGCCACCGCGCAGGTGCGCACCCTCAACGAGCAGCTCGAGCAGGCCCGCACCCAGACCCGCAACACCGCCGACCTCGGCGCGCGCATGGAGTCCTTCGAGGAGCGCATCCGCGGGCTCACCGGCACGCTCGAGGAGCTCCGCCACTCGCTCGACGAGGGCTCGCAGGCGCGCACCCAGGTCGCGACCCGCGTCGAGGCCGTCGAGCGGCGCCTCGGCATCGCCCCGATGGTCGACCCGTCGCAGGTGCCGGCGGACAACACCGCGCTCCTCACCATGGCGCGCCAGGCCTTCGACGGGCGGGACTATCCCCGCGCGCGCTTCCTCGCGCAGGCCCTCGTGACCCGCGCGGCGGCCGACCCCCTGGCCGACGACGCCGTGCTCCTCGTGGCCCGGGCGCAGCTCGCGGAGAACCGCGCGGCGACGGCGGTGCAGGAGCTCAACCGGCTCATGCAGGCCTACCCCACCGGCGACGCCGTGCCCGAGGCCCTCGCCACGCTCGCCGAGGCCTTCACCAACCTCCGCATGTGCACCCAGGCGCAGCGCACCCTGCGGCTGCTCATCGAGCGCCACGGGCGCAGCCCCGCCGGTACGCAGGCCCCCGCCCGCCTCGAGGCCGTCCGCCGGCTCCCGCGCGAGGCCTGTAGCGAATGAGCCCGGGCGCGCGCCCCGATCGCGGTGCGCCCGGTCCCTTGAGCGACACCACGCTGAGCCTCGGCGCCGACGGCGTGCGCCTCGCCGCGCGCATCGGCGAGGGCACCCTCTCGGAGGTCTACCGCGGCACGCAGCGATCGCTCGAGCGCGCCGTCGCCGTGAAGGTGCTCAAGGGCTCCGTCGCTCCCACGTCCCCGCTCGGACGGCGCTTCGAGCGCGAGGGCGCCCTGCTCGCCTCCCTCGCCCACCAGAACATCCCGCAGATCATCGACGTCGGCCGCACCGACGACGGCCGGCCCTTCCTGGTGATGGAGCTCATCGAGGGCCCGACGCTCGCCGCGCTGCGGGCGCCCCGCACGGTGCTCGCCGCCGACGTCGCGGCCATCATCGCGCTCAAGGTCGCGCGCGCCCTCGAGTACGCCCACCTGCGCGGCATCGTGCATCGCGACCTGAAGCCCGGCAACGTGCTCATCTCCCGCCGCGGCGAGGTGAAGCTCGCGGACTTCGGCCTCGCCCGCGACGTCAACGAGTCCGCCGACGACCGCCTCGGCGTGGTCGGCACGCCCGCGTACATGTCCCCCGAGCAGGTGCTCGGCGACCGGATGGACTTCCGCTCGGACATCTTCTCCTTCGGCATCGTGCTCTACGAGGCCCTCACCGGCCGCCGCCCCTTCGAGGAAGACCCGGGGCGCACGGTGATGCAGAAGATCCGCCTCGATCGCTACGTGTCCCCGCGGCGGTTGCGCCCGGAGGTGCCCACCACCCTGGAGCGCATCCTCGCGCGCTGCCTCGAGAAGAACCCCAGGTACCGCTACCCCAGCACCGGCAGCCTCTGCGACGACCTCAACGAGCACCTCGCGCGCCGCGGGGTGATCTCCCACGAGGCCCGCCTGGTGGGCTACCTGCGCGAGTGCGGGCTCATCGACGAGCGCGAGGTGCGCGACGCGCTCGGCCCCATGGCGGCCGCGTGGTCGAAGGCGCCGCCGAAGTACCACCCCATGCGCCAGGTGGTGGCCGGGCAGCTCGCAGCGGTGGCGCTCGCGCTCGGCTCCCTCACCGCCCTCGAGCTCTCTCGCGGCCGCGAGCAGGACCCGACGGCCTCCATCGGTCCCCGCCCCGCCGGCGCCGCGGGCGTCGGTCTGCTGCGCGTGCTCGCGCGCCCGTGGGCCGAGGTGCTCGTCGACGGCACCGCGGTCGACACCACGCCCATGAGCCGGGCCATCCCGCTCGCGCCGGGGCAGCACTTCATCCGCCTGCGGAACCCGGGCTTCGTCACCGAAGACCGCGCCGTGCAGGTGAGCTCGGGCCAGACCGTCTGGATCGACGTCGACCTGCGCCCGCGCCCGTCGGAGACCGCCGATGCGCCCTAGCCGCCTCGCCCTCGCCCTGGTCGTCAGCCTCGCCGCGCCCGCCGCGCGGGCCGACGTCACCCATGTGTTCACCCGCGGCGAGACCTTCGCCGCCATCGCCGAGCGCTACTACGGCAACGCGTCGCTCGAGCCCGTCGTGGTCGCGGCGAACTTCCTCCACCTCCAGGCGACGCCCTCGGTGCCGACCGGGGTGCACCTCACGATCCCCAGCGTCGGGTATCACCGCGTGGCCGCGGGCGAGACCTGGGAGCGCCTCGCCACGCGCCACCTCGGCGACGCGGGCCGCGGGCCGTACCTCGCGCGCATCAACGGCGGGGCCTTCAACGTGCCGCCCAGCGTCGGGGCGGTGATCCGCCTGCCGTACCTCCTGCGCTACATCGTCAGCGCCGAGGAGCCCATGTTCGAGGTCGCGCGGCGCTTCTACGGCGACCGCGCGCTGGTGCAGTTCATCTCCGAGTTCAACCGGCTGCCGTCGCAGCGGCTCGCGCGCGGCCAGACGCTCATCCTCCCGCTGCCCGACCTCGTGCTCCGCGACACGGCGCCCGACAGCCCCGAGGCCGCGCTCATCACCGCCCACTCGGCGCAGCGCCAGGTCGACCGCGAGCTCCCAACCCTGGAGCAGCTCGTCACCCGCGGGCTCTACGTCGAGGCCGTGGCCCTCGGCGCCCGGCTGCTCGGGCTCGACGACCTCGCCCGCCCGCAGCGCGTGGTGGTGCTTCGCCAGCTCGCCGAGGCCTACGCCGCCCTCGACCGCCGCGACCTCGCCGCCGATGCCTTCCGCGACCTGCTGCGCCTGGAGCCGGGCTTCACGCCCGACCCACGCACCACGCCGCCGAAGGTGCTCGACGCCCTGAGCCTCGCCCGGGGCACGGCCCCCGAGCAGACCCTCCGCGCGGCGCCCCCCACCGCGCGGCCCGACACCGCTCACTGAGCCGCCCAATGGGGTCCCGCGCTTCGGCGCCCGCGCGACGCGGCGCTACAGTGTCCGCCGTGCACAGCCTGCGCTCTCTGCTGGCCTCTCTGCTGCTGTCGTCGGCCCTCGCGCAGGCCCAGGGGACAGTGCAGCTGCGCGACCCGCGGCGCCCTCCCCCGCTCGAGGCGCTGCCCCAGTGCGAGCTGTGGCGCGGGCACATCGCGGGCAACGACCCGACGGCCGAGGCCACGCTCCAGCTCTGCACCACCGGCGACGACGTCACCGGCGTCTTCCTCTGGACCTCCCTGGAGAGCGGCTGGAACCGCCGGGCCTTCCTCGGGCGCTGGCTCGACGCGCGGCATCGGCTGGTGTTGCACGACACCGCCATGATGGAGAACCACCCCGCCGTCGGGTGGCGGCTCTGCCTCGCCGATCGCTACGACCTGCGGAGGGTCAGCGCGACCCGGCTCTCCGGGGAGTTCTGGTCGCAGTCCTGCAGCGACCATGGATCGATCGACATCACCCGCCTCGCGGCCGACCCGGCGCCCTCGCCCCTGCTCGCGCCCGCTCCCCCGGCCGCCCCGACACCGATCGCGCGCCGCGATGCGCCGCGGCGTCGACGGGCGCTGGGCTGCGGCGCCGCGCCGATGGGCGCGACCGCAGCGGGCTCAGGGCTGAGCGGGGTACTTCTGGCGCTCGCGGCGATCAGCCGGAGCCGATGCTGGAGAGCCCGTAGATGATCGTCAGCGCGACGGCGAGGGTGCCCACCAGGACGCCGATGAACTTCGCACCGTTCCAGTTCTTGTCGTAGGCGCGCATGCGCTGGAAGTCTTCGTCTTCGGTCGCCAGGTGATGGTCGGTAGACATGTTCGCTTCGCTCCGATCGCCCTTCTAGGGCATTACCCCGCCCCGAATCAACCGACCCGCGAACCTCCCGCGGTGATGTGCTCGACCAGCGGCCCGTACCCCTGGATCGCCGTGCGCTGCAGGTAGAGCCCGAGCGCCCGCGCGCCGCCGAGCTCTTCCCCTCCGCCCGCGTGCCCGGGGCCGCCGTGCACCAGCTGCGGGAGCACCGCGCCCGGGCCGATCCACGCGCCGGCCACCTTGGCGTTGACCGCCGCCACGCGCCCGTGGAAGGGCGCCGTGCCCATCACCACCTCCGCCGCGAACGCCCGGTCTTCGCTGTACACCGTGGTCACGAGCCCGCCGCCGCCGCGCGCGAGGAGGGCCACCGCCTCGGCCGCGGTCGCGTACGGCACGAGCGTCGCGCTCGGCCCGAAGACCTCCAGCGAGTGCACGAGGTCGCCCGTCGCCGCGTCGTCGACCCGCAGCAGCGTCGGCGCCACGAAGTATCCCTTCGCCCCCGCCACCCCTTCGCCGTCGACCCGCGCGGCGCCGCCCGCGACGGCCCGCGCGCCCGACGCGATGAGCCGCTGCAGGCCTCCCACGACGTGGTCGAGCTGCGCGGCCGTCGCGACCGGACCCATGGTCACGCCCTCGACGCGGGGGTCGCCCGTGCGCACCACGGAGAGTCGATCGAGCACGTCTTCCTGGAGCTCGTCGAGGCGCTCGCGGGGCACCAGCACCCGGCGGATGGCGGTGCACTTCTGCCCGGCCTTCTGGGTGATGTCGCGCACGAGGTCGGAGACCATGAGCGTCCAGGTGTCGCCGCCGCGCTCGACGTCGGGGCCCAGCACGGCGCCGTTGAGGCTGTCGGCCTCGACGTTGACGTGCGTGCCGCTCGCCAGGAGGTTGGGCCGCGCCCGGAGCAGCGCGCCGGTCTTGCCCGATCCGGTGAACGCGAAGACGTCCTGCGCGCCGAGGTGATCGAGCAGGTCGCCGGGCGCGCCGACGGCGAGGGAGAGCGCCCCTTCAGGCAGGGCGCCGCTGGCCAGGAAGAGTTCCATCACCCGGGCGGCGAGCCACGCCGTGGCGGGGGCCGGGCGGGCCAGCACCGGGACGCCCGCGAGCAGCGCGACGGCGGCCTTCTCCGCGAGACCCCACGCGGGGAAATTGAAGGCGTTGATGTGCACCGCGGCGCCGAGCCGGGGGGTGCGCACGTGCTGCGCGGTGACCTTGGACGAGCGCCCGAGCGACACCGTCGGCCCGTCGAGCAGCCAGCGCCCGTCGCCCAGGGACGCCCCGAGTTCGGCGTAGAACGTGAGGGTGCCGATGGCGCCGTCGACGTCGAACTTGGCGTCGGAGCGGGTGTTGCCGCCGTTGAGGGTGGCGATGTCGAGGAGCTCGTCGCGCTTCGCGTGCAGGGCGCCCGCGAGGGACTTCAGCATCGCCCCGCGCTGCGCGAAGGACATCGCGCGCAGGCTGGGGCCGCCGTGGGTGCGGGCGAACGCGAGCGCCGCGCCGTAGTCGAGGCCGTCGGGCAGGAGCCCCGCGACGACCTCCTCGGTCGCCGGGTTGAAGAGGTCGACGCGGTCGCCGGATCCATCGATCCAGCGGCCTCCGAGGTAGCTCCGAAGGTTCTCCATGGCGGCGGACCGTAGGCCAGTCGCCGGGTGGGCTCAAGCCCGCGCGACGCGCTCCTCGACGAGCGTGAACCCGCGCTGCGAGAGGGCCGCGAGGAAGCGCTCGGGCTCGACCGCAGACTCCAGCCGGTGCGCCCCGGGGGACACCTCGCCGGCGGCCATCATCAGGCACACGATGGACGCCGGGAAGGCAGTGGTGCGCTCCATCGCGGTGAAGCCCGTCGCCTCGTCGTGGTCGTCGCGGAGCGAGAGCGTGAGGGTCTCGTCGGCACCCTCGCAGGTGACCCGGAGCAGCACCAGGTCGCGGTCGCCCGGGAAGGCCAGCCTCGCCCGCGCCAGCGAGTGGAACACCTCGCGCGGCACCACCTTCGCGCCCAGCACGTCGATGGGGGCGAGGTCGAGCAGGCCGAGGTCCTTGAGCAGCTTCACCTTCGCGAAGTGACCCTCGTAGCGGATGGTCTTGTAGTCGTAGGACTCCAGCCGGCCCTCGAAGGTCCACGGGCAGGTGGAGGTGCCGCCCGAGGTGGTGAAGGCCTCGAGCGGGGGCATCCCCGGCCACGCGACGGCCTCGAGCTCGTCGAAGGTGTCGACCTCCACCCGCCGCCCGTCGCGCAGGAACACCGCCTGGCCGAAGTACTCGTTGGTGAGCCCCTCGACGGAGAACACCAGCTTGTAGTCGAGGGGCGGACGCGGCACCTGCGGCAGGCCCCCGCAGCGCACGCTCACCCGGCGCGCGCCCCGCACCCGCCCCATCGCGCAGGCCGCGAGGGTGTTGCCCATCCCCGGCGCGAGCCCGAGGTCGGGCACCACGCTCACCCCCCTCGCCTCGGCCTCGCCGTGCAGCGCGAGCTCCGACCACACCACGTCGGTGTTGCCGCCGAGGTCGCCGAAGGAGCTGCCCGCCGCGATGGCCGCCTTCGCCGCGCCGAGGTTGAGGTAGTACGGCAGCCCGGAGAGGGTCGCCGCGACGCCCTCCAGCGCGCGGGTCACCGCCCGGCCGTCGCGGGCGTCGAGCGCCGCGCCTGTCACCACCGAGCGGCCCAGCAGGGCGTTGATGCGATCGGCGCCGGCCGCCGCGCGGGCGCCGTCGTGATCGAAGAGCCGCACCGCCGCGGCGCCGAAGCGGGCCATGTCGTAGGCTGCCGCGGTGCCCTGCATCCCTGCGCCGAGCACTGCCAGAACGTTCGTCGTCATCGGGTTCCTCCGTCGGGGCGCAGAGTGTCGGCATCGACCGGCGGTGACAAGGGCTCCCGCGCCATTGCCGCGATGCGCCCGGTGACGGCGCCGTCGATCCAGCGGGCATAACGGTCGCGTGCGGGGGGCCCGCAGGTGAGGAAGGTCTCGTAATAGCGCCGCGCGCACGACCGGTCGCCGCGCCGCCGCGCGAGGTCGCCCAGCACCACCAGCGCCCGCGCGCAGCGCGAGCCCTCCGAGCGGAGGCACGCCCGCGCCGCCGTCATCGCGTCGTCCACCCGGCCGTCGCGCTCGGCCAGCACGGCCCGCCAGAGCAGCACGTCCTCCTGCGCGGCGCCGTCCCGCTCGGCGCGGTCGAGCTCCACCCGCGGGTCGGCCAGGCCCGAGGCCGAAAGCGCCTCGACCAGCCAGATGCGCACATCCGGGTCGGGCCCCTGCTCCAGCGCACCGAGGAACTCCTCCGCCGCCCCCGCCGCGTCGCCCTGCAACAGCCGCGCGACGCCGAAGCTCTCCCGCGCCACCGGGGCTCCCTCCGAGGCCACCGAGGCCCGCAGGTACCAGCGCTCCGCCGCCATGTCGTCGCCGCGCTCCAGCGCGAGGTCGCCGTGCGCCAGCGAGACGTACAGCGGGTCGTCCTCGGCCGCGCGCCGGGCGATGTCCTGCTCCAGCGCGGCGATGGTCTGCTCGGCCTCCGCGGCGCGGCCCATCCGGCGCAGCGCGCCGGCGATGTTCACCCGGTAGAACGCCGCGCAGGGGTCGAGCGCCGCCGCGGTGCGGTAGTCGTCGAGGGCACCGACGAGGTCGAGGTCGCGCTCGCGCTCGACGCCGCGGTTGTTGCGCAGGTCGGGGTCCGTCGGCGCCCAGGTCATCGCCGCGTCGAGCCACGCCCGGCGCGCGCGCAGCCCATCGAGGATGCCCACCACCGAGACCACCTGGCCGACCAGTTCGCGCGCGTCGAGGGGCCGCTCGTACAGGCCCTCGCGCGGCCGGCACAGCGGGAGCACCGGGTCGGGCATCGGCGGCGCACCCTCGCGCGTCAGGTCGACGTCCCAGCGCGGACCATCGCCCATGTAGCGCACGTAGATATGCTGCCGGCGGAGCACCCCCGCGAGGGGGATGTCCAGCCGGCGGCCGAGCGCGAGGAGCAGCACCGAGAGCCCCTCGCAGTACCCGCGGCGCTGCTCGACGACCGTGTCGATGAGGTCGCGGTCGGGGTCGTTGTAGAGCCCGTTGGGGTCGCTCACCGCCTCGAAGCGCCACACGCGAAACACCTGGCGCACCAGCGCGCGGAGCCTGCATCGAGCGTCGCAGGTGCGCGGGAGCGTCGCCCGCACCTCGCCCGCCATGGCGTCGAGGCGGCGCAGCACCGCGGGCACGTCGACGGTCGGGTCGCGGGCGTAGGACATCCACGCGCTCACCTCGCCGAGGTCGATGTCCGCGGGCGCGCGCCCGACGATCGCCCGGACGTGCTCGTAGGCCGGGTCGCCCGCGAGGTTCACGGGCGCGGCCGCCTCGTCGGGGCAACGGGGCGCCGGGTCGCAGGTCTCCCGCGCGGGCTCGATGCGCGCGGCCGGGGGCGGCGGCCGGGGCGCGGCCGGGCGGCGGCACGCGCCGAGCGCCGCGGCCACGAGGAGAGCGGGGAGTAGTCGGCTGGGGGGCATCGGGGCGACGGGGCGTCTCTCGCGGCCATCCTACACAGGGCGGGGGGAGAATCGTGGCGTCCGTGGTCACGGTCGAGCCGCGGGGGACCGATAGGGAGCACCGGGTGCTCCGCAGGGCGCTCCTTGCGTGGAGGTATGGGCCGTACGCCGGGGCGGCCGCGCACACCAGCGCGACGAGCACCGCCCTCTACCGGGCCAGGGAGGGCGGTCGCCGCCGGGTGGTGCGCGGGGGCTGAGCGGGGCTCAGCTCAGCGCGGCGCGGCGCAGCAGCGGAAGCCCGTGGAGTAGTCGCGGTAGCCGAGGCTGTGCGCGGTGGTGGTGTAGAGGCAGCCGCGGCCGTTGATCTCCGCGTCGGCGTAGAAGCCGCCCTTGAAGGTGCCGTTGGGGTCGTCGATCCACTCGTGGAGGTTGCCGACCATGTCGGCGAGCCCGCCGGGGGAGACGCAGTCGGTGAAGGCGCCGGTGCGCGCGAGGCTGTCGGGCTGCTGGTTGATGCCAGGGTTGTTCATCCGCTCGGAGGTGAACACCCCGACCGAGGTGCCATAGAACTGCACCACGGGGTGAGGCGTGCGGCCCTCGTTGCAGCGCCGACGGACGTAGTTGTTGCCGTAGGGGTAGATCTGGTTGGACGGCCCGCGGCAGGCGGCGAGCCAGTCGGCGAGGGCGCAGAGGCTCTTGCCCGCGTTGCGGCACGCGTCGCGCGCCTGCACCCCGGTGATGTACCCCTGCGGGACCTCCCCCTCGGACGAGACCGCGCGCACCCAGCGCGTGCCGGGGTTGGTGTACGGCGACCACGCGGAGACGCCGCCGTCCATGTCGCGCGCCTCGAGGTGCGCCTCCCAGCGGTCGACGCAGACGCGCCCCTGGATGAGCGCCATCTCGGGAGGACACCCGCCGTCGAGGCCGACCGGGCGGTCGGAGGGGCGATCGGTGGCGACGTCGGCGCGGTCGGGGCGATCGGCGGGCGCGTCGACCCGCGGGGCGTCCGCGGGGCGGTCTCGCGGGACGTCGACCGAGGCGTCGACCGCGCGATCGGGGGAGGCGTCCGCGGGGGCGTCGCGGGGCGCGTCGACGACGGCGTCGGTGGCTTCGCCCTCGTCGGCGGGCACGGCGTCATCCTCCCACGCGACGTCGGGGTCGGCGTCGCCGAGGTCGACGTCATCGGGCGGGACGCCGCAGCCGACGACGAATACCGATAGGAGTATTCCTAGGCGCGCGCGGTGGGTCATCCGATGGAGCCGACGCGGCACGTCGGGCTGTTCCTCTCCCGCGAGACGGTACCAGCCCGACGTCGATCAGTGCGAGCGCCGAGGGGCGGGCGCTGTTTCGTGAGGCCCTCGCCGCGGGCAACCTGGAGGGCTGGTTCGCGCTGGCGGAGCACTTCCAGACGCAGGCCGACCCGGCCTTCTGCGGGCTGGGGACCCTGGTCGTCGCGCTCAACGCGCTGGGCGTCGATCCGGGGCGCCTGTGGAAGGGTCCATGGCGCTGGTACAGCGAGGAGCTGCTCGACTGCTGCCTGCCGCTGGAGACGGTGCGCAGCGAGGGGATCACGCTCGATCAGTTCTCGTGCCTCGCGCGCTGCAGCTGGGCCGCGATGCTCCCGCCCGATCCGGCGACTGCGCGCTCGCGGGGTTGGGTCACCCTCCGCCGTCGGGCGTCGGGCAGCGCGGTGTTCTTTCGCTTCTCCCGCGCGTCGCTGTCCTGGCCCGAGGTGTCCCGCCTGCTGCCCGTGACGGCGGCTCAGCCCCGCCGCCAGGTGCGGGTGACGTCGATGCCGTCCGCCCGCAGCCGCGCCTCGTCGGCCGCCGCGGGCACCGTCCCGGCGGGCGCCTGGAACCAGCCCGCCGGGTCGGCGGTGCTCACGTCGTCGCGCACCTTGAGCACGGTGAACATCCCGCCCATGTCGATGTAGGCGTGCTGCCCCATGCTGCCGCGCATCGGGGCGCTGTTGGGGGGGATGTCCATCCGCATCTCGCCCATCCCTCCCATGCCCGTGTGCCCCATGGTCATGTACTCGGGCATCACCCGGCTCATGCGGCGATCGAGGGTGCGCGGGTCCATCCCGACCATGTTGGGCAGCCCGTGGGCCATCTGCATCATGACGTGGTGGGTCATGTGGCAGTGCATCGCCCAGTCGCCCGACTCCGGCGGAACGAACTCGATCACCCGCGTCGCTCCAACGGGCACCAGCACCGTCGTCTCCGGGCGCTGCGCGCTCAGGGGCACGTAGCCCCCGTCCGTCGCCGTCACGTGGAACCACAGCCCGTGGATGTGGATCGGGTGGTGGTCCATCGGCCCGAGGTTGCCCAGTCGGATGCGCACCCGCTCGCCCTTGCCGACCATCAGCGGCGCGGTGCTCGGAAACGCCTTGCCGTTGAAGGTCAGGACGTTGAAGTCGTTCATCGCGTTGGGGTCGGGGCGGCGGGCGCCGGCCTCGATCTTCCACTCGTGGGCCATGAGCACGAAGTCGCGGTCGACCCGCGGACCCCTCGCCTGCCGCGGATGCACGACGATCATCCCCACCGCGCCGAGCGCGATCTGGGTCATCTCGTCGTAGTGCGAGTGGTACATGAACGTACCCGGGTGCCGGAGCGTGAACTCGTGCATCCACGTCTCGCCGGGCGGGATGGGGCGCTGGGTCAGGCCGCTCACGCCGTCCATCCCGTTGGGCAGCACGATTCCGTGCCAGTGCACCGTCGTCGGCTCGGGCAGCCGGTTGGTGACGTACATCCGCAGCCGGTCGCCCTCGACCAGCTCGATCACCGGCCCCGGCGTCGTGCCGTTGTAGCCCCACACCTCCGCGGTGAGCCCCGGCGCGAACTCGTTGGGGAAGGACTCCACCACGAGGTGCCCGACCTTCACCCCATCCACCACCCGCAGCGGCAGCGTCCCGCCGTTGGGCACCGTCACCCCGGGCTGCCCACCGGGGAAGCGCCGCGCGATGGCCGCGGTGCGCGTCGGCGGAGGCGTCGCCGTGGGGGTCGCGGTGGCCGCGGGCGCGCCGTGGCCCTCGTGGGTCTGCGCGTCGGCCCGCTCCGCGCGGGTCATCAAGCCCGCCGCCGTCGCGGCGCTGCCTACCTGGAGAAATGATCGTCGATCCATCGCGTTCAATGACCTCCCGCGGAGGCGCCGCTCGCGCTCATGGGCGAGTCGACAGACATGGGCGCCGCGGCCCCCACCCGGCGCCCCGCGAGCAGGGCGTCGGTGCCCGCGGTCGCGGTCCAGAACTCCCGGCGGACCTCCGCGCGGCGCAGCGTGGCGTCGAGCAGCTCGCGCCGGGCCTGGAGCAGCTGGAAGACCGAGACCTGCATCGCGTTGTACTGGAGCAGCGTCTCGCGCAGCACGCGCTCCCGCGCCGGGACGATCACGGCGTCGTACTGCCGGGCGCGGGCGTGGGCCGAGCGCAGCCGGTTGCGCGCGTCGCGGAGGGCCGAGCGCAGGTCCACGGCGCTGGCGTAGTAGCGCTCGATCGCGGCGTCGAACTGCGCGCCGTACGCGGCCGTGGCGCCTCGTCGCTGGTCGAAGAGCGGGAGCACCACCCGGGCCCCGCCGCCCACCTCGATGGAGTTGCCGTCCTGCTCGGCGTGGGCGTCGACGGTGATGTCCGGCAGCCAGCCCTCGCGCTGGCTGAGGCCCACCCGCCGGGCGAGGGCTTCGAGGTTGGCGCGCTGGGCCACGAGGTCGAGGCTCGCGCGGATGGCCCGCGTCTCGGTGATCGCGTCGAGCGCGAGGGCCTCCGGGGTCACGGGGAGCCCTCCCTCGACAGACCACTCCGTGGCCTCGCCGTGGAGCCCGAGCAGGCGCTGGACTCGCTCGCGGCGGTCGAGGCGCTCGAGCTCGATCTCCGCGACGGTCACCCGCGCGGTCTCGTACGCGGCCTCCTGCACGGAGAGGTCGAGCGCGCGGAGGTTGCCCGCCTCGTGGAGCGAGCGGGCCAGGTCGCGGGCCGCGGCGAAGGCGTCCAGGGCCTGCCGCGCGGCGACGAGGCGCTCCTCGGAGGACTGCACCGCGTAGAAGGCCGCCCGCACCTCGAAGCCCAGGTCGAGCACGGTGCCCGCGACCCGCGCCTGGGCGGTCTCGAGCTCGGCCCGCGCGACGCCAGCGCGCTGCCCCGTGAGGATCGCCCGCGTGAGCCCGAACTCCAGCCGGACGTCGCCCTGGAGCGGCTGGGCCCGGTCGGTCTGGTAGCGCAGGTCGAACTCGACGGCGGGGTTGGGAAGCGCGCCGGCCTGCGCGAGCCAGCCGCGGGCCACGCCGAGGTCGCGCAGCGAGGCGCGGAGGTGGCGGTTGTTGCGCAGGGCGAGCCCGACCGCCGCATCGGCCGTCAGCGGCCGGGAAAGCACTGCCTCGACCACCGCCGGGTCGTGGTCCTCCGGGGGGTTGTCCGCGACGCGCTCTGGGATGGCGACGCGCGAGAGCTCCTGCACGCGACGGAGGTCGGCGGAGTACGACGTGGCCGCGCACCCGCCGAGGGAGGCGAGCAGCGCCAGGGCGATCGCGTGCAGGCGCTCAGTGCGCATGGGCGTGGCTCTCGATGGCGGGCGCGCCGCCGTCCGCGGCGAGACCGGTCCAGGCGCCGATGGCTTCGCCAGGGAGCGGCGGGTCGGCGCCGAGGGCCACGGCGGGGTCGGAGACCGGCGCCTCGCGTGCGCCCGGCGAGAGCGCCGACTGATCGGCGAAGCGCACCGGGACGTCGCGCCCCGCGCAGCCGAGGGAGGTCGCACCGACCAGGAGCAGGACTCGTATGCGCATCGGGGACCTCTATCGTCGGGCAGCGATCGTGTGACCCGGCGGACGTCGATTCGCGGAGACCCGGCGGCGGTCTCCAGCCATGACGGCCGAACGGATCCGCAGTGGCTGGGGCACGGCAGCGCCACCGTCGAGGGCGCCGGACCCGACACCCCACCGGAAACACCGTGCGCCCGGCGCGACTCGAACGCGCAACCGGCGGCTTAGAAGGCCGCTGCTCTATCCGATTGAGCTACGGGCACGAAACAGGAGGGTCGGGGTGGAGGGATTCGAACCCACGACATCTAGCTCCCAAAGCTAGTGCACTACCAGGCTGTGCTACACCCCGTCCGGCGACCCGGAAGGTGTGGACACCCTAACACGCCGCAATCCCCTACCGGGAAGCCGAGGAACATTTTTTTGCGCGCAAGATGGTGACAGCGCGAAGGATGTGGGGTAGAAGGCTTCCCCTTGGTTTGGTGGCCGTAGCTCAGCTGGTAGAGCATCGGATTGTGGCTCCGATGGTCGCGGGTTCAATCCCCGTCGGTCACCCCACACTGGACACCCTCAGCGCCCGTAGCTCAATGGATAGAGCATCGGACTTCGGATCCGAGGGTTAGAGGTTCGACCCCTCTCGGGCGCGCCGAAGTACAGATCCTCACTCGATGGTTGACAGCTCCAGAGAGCTGAGATAAACGCCTCCCCGACTTCGCGACATTAGCTCAATTGGTAGAGCAGTGGACTCTTAATCCATTGGCTCTCGGTTCAAGTCCGAGATGTCGCACCCCTAGAAAGCCCCGGTCTCCGGGGCTTTCGCCATTTCAGGCTTCAACGCTCCGGGCGCACCAGCACCTGGCGTTCACCCATCAATGGACGAGCCGCAGGGCGCCATCGCCGCGGACGCGCGAAGGCCCCCGTCATCGATCGGGGATATGGGCCTTCGCAGGTCGGATCAGCAGAGCCTCCGTGGCGGCGCCAGACGCGCCCCGGCGCTCGACTACTCCTCCTCGTCCTCGCGGGTGTTGAAGATGAAGTTCGACTCGAACTCTGGATCGGTGAAGGGCGGCACCGGGTGCGCTCGCATCACACCCTCAAGGCACGGCCCCGCCGGGGGCTGCGCGTAGGAGCCCACGATGCGCAGGGTGCGCGGCTGGCCGGTCGCGCCGTCGTAAACCACCGACATCCGTACGTGCCGCGACGAGCCAGGTCCGATGCAGCGGCGCACCTCGGACTCGAGCGCCTCCTCCAGGCGCCCCATTTCGCGGCGGCGGGGATGGCTGTGCGGCGGGTCGTTGCTGGCGCCGAACACGGCGACGTCCCAGCCGGTGGCCCCGGGCGCGGGCGTCGAGGCGTCGACGACCAGCGCGGGTCGGGCCGCCGCATCGCCAGCCGCGAGGGCGCCAGCGTCAGCGACAGCGAGCACCGGAGCACCACCGTCACCGGCCGCGGCAGCAGCGTCGCCAGGCGCGGCGACGGCGTCCGCGCTGGTCACCGACGACGCATCGACGACCGGCGGCGCCAGCACGGGAGCGGCCACCGCGGGGGGGGTCGGCGTGGGCACCAGCACCGCGGGAACCTCCCGGCGGGGATCGGGCGCCCGCTGGATCTTCGCCAGGTAGATCTGGCCGCCGGTGACGATCGCCGCGGCCGCGATGATCGACGCGCCCATGATCTTCCACTTCCCGAGGTTGGCCGAGGGCGCCGACGGGGCGACCGCGACGGGGTGGTCGACGTAGGCCGGCCGCTCATCGCGTGGCGCGATGGGCGGAGGGATCGACACCGCGGCGATCGCCGGGGCGTGGACGGGCGCGAAGACCGGAGGCTCGGGCGCGGCGGCCACCGGGGGCTGCGACGGAGGCGCCGCCATCGAGGGGATCGCGAAGCTCGGGATCGAGGGCTCGCCGTCGCGTTCAACCGGGGCGTCGGGCGAGGGCTCGATCTCGGCGACCGACGCCGACTCGGCGGCAGGCGCTACCGGCTCGACCGCCGGGGCGGCCGCCGTGACGCGGGGCAGCGCGGGCATCGACGGGGGCCGAGGCGGCGCGGGCGGCTGGTTCCAGCTGTCGGTGACCGCGTCGTCGACGACGGACGCAGGGATCTCCGCGTCCATCTCGAAGGTGACCTCGGTCGACGGGGACTCGGGCTCCGGCACCAGCACCACCGGCGGCGGGACGCTCGAACGCAGGATGGTCGGCGAGCGCGACGGCACCCGGGGGACGGGCGGCGGCACCGAGGGGGCGCGCGCCATCGGAGCGCCGCTGACCGGGGTTACCTCCGGGGCCATCGGGATGTCGAAGGCGTCGATGTCGACGATGTTGAAAAGGTCCGACGGCGCCGGAGGTTCGGAGGGGATCTTCGTGGGAGGCACAGCCGCAGCCGGGAGGCGGGCCGGCGGGAAGGCCGGGCGCTCGGACTCGTCGCCCACCCGCTCTGTGCCCGGCGGATGGATGCGCGGCACCTCGACCTTCTGGGTGGGCATCTGCGGGCGCCCGCCGACCAGGCGCGAGCGCGTCGGCACGATGGCGGTGGACTCCTGGAGGGCCTGCTTCTGGGCCTCCGAGGGCTTCGCCCTGGGCGACGCGATGGGCGGCCGGGCGGGCGTGCCGACCCCGAGGATGGTCGACTTCATCAGGTTGAGCTCGGCGGCGCTGAGCACCGGGGCGCCGGCCGGGGGCGACCCGCTGGGGGGCTCCGGGCGCAGCGCCGGCTTCGGGGGCAAGCCCGTGACGCCGAGCGCCATCGCCAGCGCATCGGCCAGCGCGGCGGCGGAGAGGAAGCCCTTGGAGGCGTCCGCCGACCAGGCCCGCGCGAGCGCCGCGTCGACCGCAGCGGGCACCTCGGGTCGCAGCGCGTGCACCGACGGACGCGCGCCGCGGAGGATCGCCGCCGACAAGCTGGCCTCGGTGGCCCCGAGGAAGGCCGTGCGCCCGGTGAAGCACTCGAACGCGATCGAGGCGAGCGCGAAGATGTCGCCGCGCGGCGACGGCCGCTGGAGCAGCTCGTCGGGGGAGAGGTACTGCCGCGACTGGAGCGCCACGCGCGCGTTGACGAGGCCCGCGTCGACCAGGGACTGCGCCAGCCCGCACTCCTCCACGCGCACCTCGCGCTGGGGGCCAACGAGGGTGATGGTGTCCGGCGAGAGTCGGCGGTGGAGCACCTGCGGCGACGCGCCGTGGAGCACGTCGAGCACGCCCGCGACGACGCGCACGATGCGCACGCACTCCCCGGGCTCGAGCGATCCCGCCGCGTCGAGGGTCATGCGCAGCGACGTGGCCCCGTCCGCCGGGGTCGAGGTCACCACCAGCAGGCCTACCGGGTCGTCGATGACGTCGAGGAGGGCGGGCACCGCGGGGAGGTGCAGCGCCTGGATGCGGTCGAGCTCGCGGCGCACCGCGCGCAGGGCGTCGCTCGACGCCACGAGGGTGAAGCGCCGGACCTCGAAGCGCTCGCGGCCGCTGCCCTCGCGGCGGGCGCGATAGACCTCGGTCATCACGCCGTTGCGGAGGTGGCGCTCGATCACGCACTGTCCGCCGACAGCCGTACCCACAGGAAGAGTCTGATTGGTGTTTGCGGCCATCGTGCAGGGCCAGTATCCCCCGCCCCCCCCGCGCGACGCCAGAACCCGGCTCAGCGCCCGGCGAGATATCCGCGGAGCGTAGGGAGCATCGACCGCAGCGCGGCGCCGCGATGGGAGAGCGCGTGCTTCGCCGCCGACGGGAGCTCCGCCATCGTGCGCGTCTCCCCCGCCGGGACGAAGAGCGGGTCATAGCCGAATCCGCCGTCGCCGCGGGGCGCCCGGGTGATCGCGCCGGAGCACTCGCCCTCCGCGTGGAGCACCCGCTCCCCCAGCGGCCCTGCCTGGTCGACGAGGGCGAGCACGCAGCGGAAGCGCGCCGTGCGCAGGTCGTCGGCCACGTCGCGCAGGCGCTCGAGCAGCAGCGCGCGGTTGGCCGCGTCGTCGCCGTGCCGCCCGGCGTAGCGCGCGGAGTACACCCCCGGAGCGCCGCCGAGGGCGTCGACGCAGAGCCCCGAGTCGTCGGCGAGGCAGGGCAGCCCGGTGCGCCGCGCGGCCTCGACGGCCTTCTGCGTGGCGTTGCCCAGGAAGGTGTCGGCGGTCTCCGGGAGGTCGTCGATGCCGACGTCGTGGAGGCCCAGCACGGTAAGATCGCCGAGCAGCTCGCGCAGCTCGCGGAGCTTGCCGACGTTGGCGGTGGCGAGGAGCAGCGGCCGGTCGGTCATGAGGTCGGCACCGGGTCGCCCCGCTCCTGGAGGCCGCGCAGCAGCACGGACTCGATGGTGGGCGGCAGGCGCATCGCGCGCACGGCGGCGGCGCTGTCGGGCTGCGGCCCGTGGAAACAACGGCAGGTGCGCATGTACTGCCGCCCGACGAGGCGCGCGAGGTTGACCATCTCGGCCTCGACGGCGGGGTCGGGGCGGCGTCCCCGGCGCGAGCGTCGCGCGGCCGCGGGGTTGAGCGCCTCGACCGCCACGATGCGCCCGTTGGCGTAGGGATCGCCGCGCAGCAGGCGCTCCATGGTCTCCTCGGAGGAGATCACCCTGTCCATCGAGGAGAGGCAGCTGCGTACCTCGCGGGCGCCCGCGAGCCAGGGGTTGAGGTCGAAGGGCGCCGCCGGTGCGATGCAGAACTGCCCGTCGGCGCGGCGCAGCGCGTGGAGCGCGGCGGTGACGTCCTCGAGGGTGCGGAGGTCGCCCTCGGCGAGCACCCGGCCGCTCGCGATGACCCGCCGACGGCACGGTCCGTAGGCCCGCTCGGCGCCGGTCACGTCGTCGAACTGCGCGGCGCGAAGGGCCTCGTCACAGGGGTCCCGCGGGCGGCGGGGCTCCGGCGGGAGCGGCGGGAGCGGCGGTGCCGCGGGAGGACGGACGGCGGCGCGGCGGGGGGCGGCGCGGGCGATCGCCCCGGGGCGGGGCGCGCTCGCGGGGCGGGACGGGACCGCAGGGCTCGATAGGACCGCGGCGTCGGCGACGCGCCCGGGGCGCGCCGAGGCGTCCGTGGGGGCGGACGCGTCGGGGCGAGGCTGCGCGGGGGTAGGGGCCGCCAGCAGCAGAACACCCGCGACCCATAGAACACCGCGCCGGGGACTCATCGCTCCACCCCGCGGCATAGCCTCGCGCCCGCGGCAGAACCAGCTTCCGGCACCGATTCGATGCGTCCGATCAGCGCAGCAGCGCCGCGAGGTCGACGCCCGCCCCGGCCAGGGCCGCCCGCTGCGCGGCCACGAGGGAAGCCACGCCGCCGAGCGCGAGGTCGACCAGGCCGTCGACCTGCGCCCGCGACACCGGCGCGCCCTCGGCGGTGCACTGCAGCTCCACCAGCGCGCCCGTCTCCGTCGCGACGACGTTGGCGTCCATCTCGGCGTCGCGGTCCTCCTCGTAGCAGAGGTCGAGGAGACCTTCGCCCTTCACCACGCCCGCGCTCACGGCGGCCACCAGCGACACGATGGGCCTGCCCTTGAGCACGCCCCGCGCGCGCAGCCCGTCGAGGGCGATGGCCAGCGCGATCATGCCGCCGGTCACGCTCGCGGTGCGCGTGCCGCCGTCGGCCTCGAGCACGTCGCAGTCGATGGTGATGGTGCGCTCGCCCAGCGTGGAGGCGTCGACCGACGAGCGCAGCGCCCGCCCGATGAGCCGGGCGATCTCCTGCGAGCGCCCCGACAGCGGCCGACCGTTGAACCCGTCGCGGCTCTGCCGCCGCGGCCCCGTGCGCGGGTGCATCAGGTACTCCGCCGTGACCCAGCCCGCGCCGCGGCCCCGCATGAACTCCTTCACGCCGTCGTCGACGCTCGCCACGCAGAGCACCACGGTGCCGCCCGCCCGGTAGAGCACGCTTCCGTCTCCCTGACGCTTCCACCCGAGCTCCACCCCGACGGGCCGCAGCGCGTCGTGGGCCCTACCGTCCTTGCGCATCGTCTGCTCCTTCCACCGAACCGTCGTCGCCAGCGGCCGAAAGCCATAACACGAAGCGCGCGCCGCCCCCCTCATCGGCGCTCGCCCGCTCGGCGTGCAGCGTGCCGCCATGGGCGATCGCGATCTCCCGCGACAGCGACAGCCCGAGCCCCGAGCCCCGGGCCTTGGTCGTGAAGAAGAGCTCGAAGAGGTGCGCCTGCGCCTCGTCGCTGAGGCCGGGGCCCGAGTCGCTCACGCACACCGCCGCGCCCGCGACGCCGTCCTGCGCCCGCGCCGTCACGCGCACCACCACCCGCGGCGCTGCGACGCCGGCGAGCTCCATCGCCTCGCGGGCGTTGCGCAGGAGGTTGAGCAGCGCCTGCCGCAGCTGCGACTCATCGGCGCGCACCGGCGGCACCACCTCGTCGAGGGCCTTGGTGAGCGCCACCCCCGCGACGCTCATCTCCTGCGCGACGAAGAGCAGCGTCTCGTCGACGAGGCCCGGGAGGTGCTCGCGCTGGAGGCGCGGCGTGGGCAGGCGCGCCACGCGGAGGTACTCCTCGGTGAGCCGGGTGAGCCGGTCGATCTCGCGCTGGATCGACCGCACGAGGCGCCGCGACTCCGCGCCGGGCTCGCCCATGGCGTCGAGCTCGTCGCCGAGCATCTCGGCGTTGAGGGCCATCGAGGAGAGCGGGTTGCGCACCTCGTGGGTGACGTGCGCGGCCATGCGCCCGACGGCGGCGAGGCGCTCGGCCTGGAGTCGCTTCTCGTTGGCCTCGCGGAGGGCCACGTCGCGGGCCCCCACGGCCCCGACCATGCGCTCGAACTCCTGGGCCAGCTCGCCGATCTCGTCCTCCGCCGGGGGCACCTGCACGGTGCCGAGCTCGCCCCGCGCCACGGCCTGCGCGCGGTCGCGGAGGCGCGCCAGGGGGTCGAGCGCCCGCCGCGCCCGCAGGGTGGTGAGCACCCCCAGCAGGCAGGCCACCGCGGTGGCGATGAGGGTGAGGCGGAGGGTCTCGTTCTGCTGGCGCTCGGCGTCGTCGGAGAGCGCCTTCACCCGCGTCTGGAGCGCGCGGATCACCCGCAGCAGCGAGTCGTTGCCCTGCACCTCGCGGGTCTGGAGCTCGTCGCGCTCGTCCCGCGCCCGCGCGAGGTCGGCGCTGGAGAGCGTGCGCAGGAGGGCGTCGAAGAGCCGCTCGTCCTCGGCCCACAGCCGATCGATGACCATCAGCGAGCGAGCGGTGTCCTCCAGCAGTCGGCGGTCGTCCGGGTCGAGCGCAAGGCGCAGGCTGCGCTGCACGCCGGCCTGGGCGTCCGCGAGGCGACCGCGGCGATAGCGGCGGGTCACGGAGATGAAGGTCTGCGATCCGACGCGGTTGCTCTCGTCGATGAGGCGGTCGAGCACCGTGACGAGCTGCACCTGGTTGCCGCGCTCGTCGCCGAGCTTGGCGGTGAGCTGGAGGTACACCTCGTTGGCGAGCCGCAGCGAGCGCACGGTGCGCTGCTGGCGCTGGAGCGACCAGCCGGCGACCGCGCCGAAGGCGATGATGAGCGTCGCGAAGCCCGCCACCACCTGCGTCCGGACGCTGCGGGTTCGTCGGGCCATGCGCGACGGTGGGAGTAACAGATCGGGCCGGCGGCGACCAACGACGGGCGCCGTCGGAGGGGTACGGACGGGTGACCCGAGCGCCCGCCCACGCCCGCAGCCCATGGCATCCAACGACACCTAACCTGGAGTTCGGCGACATGATCCGCACCGCCACCGGCCTGCGCCGCGACCGCTGCGACGTGATGGAGGCCCTGGATCCTTCCGCCGCCGTAGCTCGGAGGCCCCCTCAGGGTGCGAGGCTGACCGTCCCTCGCGTGTTGTCCCGCACGAAGTCCGACAGCAGCCCCGGCACCGGGTTGCGCGTCCCGTCGTCGGCCCCCGTCAGCGGGTCGAGGTGCGTCATCCCGGGCACCAGCAGCGCGCGGAACCCACGCTCGCTCATGCGATCGGCGCCCGCCGCGGGCAGGTCGGTGCCCACCGTAGGGGCCACGCGCGCGCGCATCCCCTCGAAGGCGTTCGCCCTGCCCACGAGCCCCGCCGCGATGGCCAGCACCGGCACGTCGACCGCCGCGCCGTGGATCGCACGAACGCCCTCGCGCACCTGCCAGCTGTCCGCCGTGAGGCGCAGGTCGCCCACGGTCGAGGCATCGAGCGAGAGGCGCGTGGGGAAGTACCACTCGCCGAAGTTGCTCGGGGTCGTCGCCCAGGCCGCAGCGGCGTTGGCCACCGGCGTGAACTCCGGCGGGGTGGTCGCGGGCGCGTCGGTCCACGCGTAGGTCTCGGTGCGGCCGCCGGGGACCGTGAGCTGCTCGGTGGGCGCGAAGGGGTTGGCCACCATGCGCAGCGGCCCGCCGGTGGGGCGACCGATGGACATGCGCGCGAAGGCCAGCGGGCACGAGGCGTCGTCGAAGGCGAGGCCCATCGCCGCGGCGTTGGTGAGCGGCGGCACCACCGTCAGGCTGAAGAGCAGCCGCAGCACGCGGTCGCGGCTGGGGTCGGTGACCACCGCCGTAGGCGCGAGGGCCGCGCGGCGGGCCACGATCTCCGAGGTGGCCAGGGCACCGACGCCGAGGATGGGGAGCGACGTGAAGTACGGCCCCGAGCGACGCAGCGCCTCGACACCGGCGGTCGGTCCGAAGGGGCCGCCCGTCGAGCCCGCGCGCCACGATGCCTCGCTCGCGGCGGTGCCGCTCGCCACGCCGTCGACCACCACGAGGCCCGCGAGCGTGCGGTACCCGGCGGCGCCACCGAAGTCCCACGCCGCGTAGGACTCGACGATGGTCGCTCCGAGCGAGTGGCCCATCAGCACCACGTGCTCGCGGGGCTGCGGCACCCGCGCGATCACCGCGCGGAGGTCGTTGAGCGTCGTCGCGAGGCCCCACTCGCTCATGAAAGAGAGCGTCGGGTCGTTGGCCATGCGGTAGCCGCCGAAGGTCGCGCCGCCGATGGTGACCGACTGGTCGTTGTAGAAGCCCGCGGCCACCTCGGGGTCGCCGAGGCGGTCGGCGGCGTTCATCCCGCGGAGGTCTTCGAGCAGGTTGGCGCGGCGGTCGATGACCCACACCTCGACGGGCGCGCCCGCCACGCTCGCCCGCTTCACCAGCGCCCGCGCCAGCGGATCGAAGGACCCTGCCCCGCCGAGGAAGCCCGGCATCGCGACCACGACCGCGCGCACCGCCGCGGCGGGCGTGACGTCGGCGCGGTAGCGCAGCACCGGCACACGATTGAACATCACGGGGGTGACCGCCATGGTCGTCGGGTTGGGCGGCGGCGTCGGGGCGTCGACGAAGAAGCGCTCGCGGCGCACCCCGGCCTCGGCGACGACGCTCTCGGCCACCGGCAGGTCGGGGATGTCTCGCACCTTGGGGACGACCGGCGCATCGACCGCGACGTCCGCTGCGGCGTCGGCCGGCGGCGCGTCGGCGACCACGGCCGCGTCGGCGACCACGGCCGCGTCGACGGGCGCGGTCGCCGGGTCGGAGCACCCCACCACCAGACCGAGACCCGAGAGACCCACGATCAGCCCACGCGCAAGACGGCTCATGGCCACTAGGAGTACGCCTGTCGCGCCGCGGGTGCACCCTCGCGCCCCGGCGCCGTACAACGCGCCATGGCAGACCAGTTCACCGAGACCACCCACACCCGCTTCGGGCAGAACATCCTCCGCTCCCTCGTCGGGATCCCCATCGGGGTGCTCCTGTTCTTTGCTTCCTTCGTGGTGCTCTGGATGACCGAGGGGCGCACCGACTGGTCCCGCGTGGCGAGCCAGACCGTGGTCACCTCCCCCGACCGCGCGACCGCCGCCGACGGTCGGGCCGTGAGCGTCACCGGGCCCGTCACGTCGACCGAAGCCCTCGGCGACCCCGACTTCGTGCGCCCCGGCCCCTTCGTCGCGCTGCACCGCGAGGTCGAGCAATTTGCGTGGGTCGAACACCAGTCGAGCAACAACCGCAGCAACACCGGCGGCTCGACCTCCACGCAGACCACCTACACCTATGCCACCGGGTGGACCGCCAGCCCGCAGCCCGCCAGCGGATTTCGCCTCCCCGCCGGGCACGAGAACCCACCGATGGCGGTGCGCTCCGCGCGCTTCGTGGTCCCCCGCGCGGCGGTCGGCGTCTGGAACGTCGACCTCACCCACGTCGAGTTCAACGCCAGCGACACGCTCCCGCCCACCACCCTCCAGCGCACCGGTCGGGGTGTGGCCTTCGTTCCCGCGGGCGACCACCTCTTCGGCGGCACCGGCACGCCCGACGCCCCGCACCTCGGAGACCTCCGGGTGCGCTTCCGGGCCCTGCGCAGCGGCACCGTGGTCACCGCCTTCGGTCAGGCCGCGGGCGCCAACCTCGTCCCGCTCCAGGTGGGCGGCGCCCCGTGGCTACGCGTGATCTCCGGCGACCGCCCGCAGGCCATCCAGACGCTCGCGGCCGAGTACACCGCCGCCGGCTGGATCGGCCGCGTCATCGGCTTCGTCATGATGTGGATCGGCATGCTGATGTTCCTCGGGCCGGTGTCCACGTTCCTCAACGTGCTGCCGATGCTCGGGTCGGCGTCGCGCTTCGTCACAGCGCTCATCACCTTCCCCCTCGCCCTCGTGCTCACCGCCGCCACCCTCGTCGTGGCGATGCTCGCGCACAGCGTCGTGGCCCTGGTCGTCACCATCGCCGTGCTGCTGGGCCTCTTCGTGGTGCTCGCGCGCCGTCGACCGTCGGCGGGCTGAGCTCAGCGCGCCCGAGGGAGGCGCAGCGTCAGCGCGAGGCCCACCTGGAGCGTCCGCGCGTCCTCCGAGAGCGCCGCCCTTGCGGGGTCGTCGTCGAGTTGCACCACCTGGACGTAGCGCACCACCGGACCGAGCGTGAAGGCGCGGGACAGCCGGAAGTCCACCCCGAGGCCGACGTCGAAGCCGAAGCGCGTGAGCCCCCCGGTGAACGCCACCCCGGCGCCCGCCGACACCCACGGCTGCGCCGCGCCGTTGAAGGGCGTCAGCCGCACCCCCGCGCCGAACAGCGAGGCGACCCCCGGCGCACCCTCCGCGCGCGGGAACACCACGCCCGCCGCGAAGAGCTCGGCCCCGAAGACCACCCCCCGGGCGCCCACGTCCGGCCGCCGCAGGTCGAGTCCCAGGCGCAGCGATCCCGCGAGGCCGTGGGTGATCGCCTTGGCGTTGCCCATGAACGTCCCCGTCGTGCTGGGGTCGTCGTTGCGCTGATACTCCGAGAGCATGTTGGCGTAGAGGCCTTCAGCCCGCACCGAGAGCCGGTCGGCGAAACGCTCGGGCACTACGGGCGGCGGCGGCGGCGGCCGAGGCAGCGCGAGCGCGTCGGTGTCCACGGTGTCGTCGGCGGCGAGCGTGAGGTGGAGGCTGAAGCGCGTCGCGCCCACCATCCATCGCACCGGCACCACCCACTCCCCCGACGTCGCGTCGACCGCGCTCCCCTCGTCGGCCGTCACCGGCCCGCCGCGCGCCTGCGCCCCGAAGCCCGCCTCGGCGTAGGCCACGTCGCGCTGATCGACGAGCCGCAGGCGCACCCTCCCCCGGCGGGTCACCGGGTCGGCCGCTTCGAGCGTCGCGCTCACGCGGTAGGGCGCCCGCACGGCCCGCGCGAAGCGTGCCTCCGCCGCGCCCTCGGGCTCCCCCTGCGGGGCGCAGCGCAGCGTGTGCGGGCTCAGCCGGTCGAGCACCGTCTCCCCCGCGCCCACCGCGGCGCCGTCGAGCGTGCAGCTCACGCCCGCAGGCAGCGTGAGCGCCTCGCGGTAGGGCTCCCTCGTCGGGCTCAGCGCCGTGGACACCGCCGCCACCCGCGCGACCGCGCCGAAGGGCCCCTCGTAGCGCTCGGCGTCGACCGCGCTCACCCGCACGAAGTGGGCGCCCGGCAGGAGCTCTCCTGCGAGATGGTCGACCGCGAGCGGCGCCCGCAGGTCACGCTCCAGCGCCGTGAAGGCCTCGTCGCTCGCCACCTGCACGTGCCACTCCGCGGGCGCCGGCGCGCCCTGCTGCGCGGGCGGGATCACCCCCGGTGCGTACGCGCCAACGAGCGCCGGGACCGCCTCGAGGATCACCCGCGGCGGCGGCAGACCCCACGCGGGCGCCACGGGCAGTCGGTGCACCGGCGCGATGCGCACGCCCGCCTCCGCGCGCGCGCCGAAGCCCTCGGGGACGGTCACGGTCTGCGCCCCGGAGCGCAGCAGCCCGGTGCCGCGGTACACGGTGAGCGTGGTGCTCGCGCGGGCGCCCTCGCCGACGGTGAGCTGCGACTCGCCGTCGCGCAGGACGGCGCGCCCCCCGGCGGTGTTGATCGAGACCTGGGTGATGCGACGCGGCGGCGGGCGACGCGGCGGCGGCGGGCGGCGGCCCACGATGGCGATGACGGGCTGGACGGGCGCGGCGGGCCCGTTGGCGAGGGCGCCGAGGAAGGCGCGGAGCGAGCCGTTGACGAGGGTGGTGTCGCGCGCCGTGGCGGTGCGCCGCACGCGGGAGCTCGTGTCGCCGAGGATGACCACCAGCGTCGACTCGTAGAGCCGCAGCTGGGTCTCGTCGCGGAAGGTGAGCTCGGCCGACGACTGCGCCTCGGTGCTCACGCGCGTCCCCCGGAAGAGCGCGTCGTTGGTCGAGGCCGCGCGGGGCTGCGCGGCGGCCTGCGTCTGCACCCGGACGTTGTTGCTCACCGCCGTGACGAAGGCCACCGGCGCGGGGCGCGGTGCAGGCGGCAGGCGCCGGGGGAGCCGCAGCACGAGACCCGCCGTGAGGCGCCGCTGCGGCGGGCACACCCCGGGGTTGTACTGATGGATCACATCGGTGCGCGTGGGCGCGCGGTACACCCGCCGCGCGACGGCCTCGCAGGTCTCGCCGGCCCCCACGGTCACCGCAGTGAACTCCATCGGCCGAGCCGGTGAGGGTGGCGGTCGCGCCGGGTTGCGCCGCGGCTGGGCCCCCGCGGCGGAGGCCACGAGCAGCGCCGCGATCGCCCCCCGGAGGGCTCCTCGCCGGGCGCGCCTCACCGACCCCTCCGCAGCGCGCGGAGCACCTTCTGGCACACCGCCGCGTCGTCGAGCGAGGCCAGGGTCGCGTCGCTGGCGCCCGCTCGTATCACCGACGCTGCGTCCGCGGCCCGCGGCAGGTCGAGCACCAGCGTCGGGAGGCGCTTCACCGCCGCGTCCTCGCGGGAGCGCACCCACCGCGCGCGCTCGTCGGCGGCGGCGTCGCCCGCGATGAGCACCGCGCGCCAGGGCATCCGGTCGGGCGCCATCGCCGTGAGCCCGATGTCCCGCACGGGGTAGGTGGTGACGCCGTGGGCCGCGAGCGCGTTGCGCAGCGACGCCGCCCGGTCGTCGGAGAAGCCCCACATGGCGACGCGCGGCGAGGGGCCGGTCTCGTTGGCTGCCCCCTCCGCGGGGGCGGCGCGGTCGGGCGCGAGGGCGCGCTCGTCGCGGGAGAGACCGGCGGCGCGCGCCCGCTCGACGGCGTCGCGGGCGGCGAGCGAGGAGGAGTCCGCCCCGCGCGCGCACAGGCTGAGCGCGTCGCGAAACTCCGCCGCCGTCGGCCGCTGCTCGGGGCGCTTGGAGAGCGCGCGCATCATCAGCGCCTCGAGGCCCGCGGGCACCTCCCGCGGCGGCGGCCGCTCGGCGAAGGAAGGCACCGGGTTGAACAGCTGCTGCGACATCAGCTCGGCCACCGAGCGCCCGGTGAAGGGCGTGTCGCCGACCAGCAGCTCGAACAGGATGGTGCCGACGGCGTAGATGTCCGTCGGGGGACCGAGGTTGCGGCCGACGCACTGCTCGGGGGACATGTACTGGGGCGTGCCGCGCACGGTGCCGGTGCGGGTGAGCTTCTCGACGCTGCGCTCGTCGTCGAAGGCAGCGATGCCGAAATCGAGCACCTTCACCTTGTCGGTGCGGTCGCCCGCGTCGAGGATCATCACGTTCTCGGGCTTGAGGTCGCGGTGCACGACGCCCATGGCGTGCGCGGCCTCCAGCACCTGGAGCACCTGGTCGATGACCGCCACCACCCGCGGCAGCGGCATGGTGAGGCCGCCCGCGAGCACCTGCGTGTCGAGCGAGAAGCCCCGCAGGAGCTCCATCACCAGGAAGAGCTCGCCCTCGTGCTCGCCGTAGTCGATGACCGACACGATGTTGGGGTGGCGCAGCCGCGCGAGCACCACGGCCTCGCGGCGAAAGCGCGCCCGCATCTCGGGCCGCGCCGTCCACTCCGCCAGCAGGAACTTCACCGCCACCTGCTCGCCCAGCTCGACGTGCCGCGCGCGGTACACCCGCCCCATCCCCCCGGCGCCGAGCAGCGACTCCAGCGCATAGCGCCCCGCGACCACCTGTCCCAGCCGATCGTCGACCGGGAGTCGGCCGCACACCGGGCACGGCCCCTCGGCGCCCGCGAGCGTGCCGCAGCCCTCGCACGGCGGCGCGTCGACCTCGACCTCGACCTCGACCTCGAGCGTCAGGTCGGGCGCGGCGACCTCGGTCACCCGGTCGTCGGCGCTCACGACATCACCTCGAAGATCTCCACCGGCGCCCGCTTCCCGCGGAGGGCGTGCGGCCCCAGCGGCGAGAAGGTGAAGTCCCCGCTCATCCCCGCGGTCACCTCCGCGGTCACCAGGGTCTGCGCCCCCCGGGCGAGGGACTCCAGCCGCGCCGCGACGTTCACCACATCGCCGATGGCCGTGTACTCCATTCGGGTCTCGCTCCCGAGGTTGCCCAGCAGCGCGTCGCCCGTGTGCACCCCGATGCCGAGGCTCACGTCGATGCGGTACCGCTCGCGCCACTCCGGCGCGCTGGCCTCCACGAAGCGGTGCATGTCCTCCGCGGTCTCGAGCGCCGCGCGGCGCTGGGCCTCGTCGTCGAGGGCGGCGCTCCCGGCACCCCACACCGCCATCACGCAGTCCCCGATGAACTTGTCCACCATCCCCCCGTGACGGAACACCACCTCGGTGAGCACCGTGAACAGCTCGTTGAGGAAGGCCACCACCTTCTCGGGCGGGGCCTGCTCGGCGAAGGCCGTGAAGGCCACCACGTCGGCGAAGAGCACCGTCACCCGCCGCCGGTCGCCGCCGAGCGCGAGCGACGCGCGGCCCTGGGCCACCGCCTGCGCGACCTCCGCCGGCAGGTAGCGCGACAGGTCGTTCTCGACCCTGGCGAGGCGGCCCACCTCGCGCTCGCTCGCCACGAGGGTGTCGGCCATCGACTCCATGGCGCCGCCGAGGGCCTCCAGCTCGTCGCCCGTGCGCACCGTCGACCGCGCCTCGAACTGCCTCGCCGCGTAGGCCCGCGTGAGGGCCACGAGCCCCGCGATGGGCCGCGTCGTGCGCGCCCCGAGCCACGCCCCCACGAGCACCGCCAGCGCCGCGAGCGCGAGCGCCCCCCCGATCAGCAGCCGCCGCGACGCGTACAGCGCCAGGAACACCTCGCGCTCGGGCCGACGGACCAGCACCGCCCAGCGCCGCTCGGGGAGCGTGCGCAGCGAGCCCACCATCGGCTCGGCGGCGAGGTAGTCCTCGGTGAGCTGCAGGGGCCGGGCGAAGGCCTCCGGCGGGAGCTGCACCCGCGTGAAGATCTCCCTGCCCGCGAGCGACGCGCCGGGCGCCGCGCCCGGTCCACGCGAGAGCAGGCGCAGCGTGGGGTCGACCACGAGCACGCGGTCGGGCGCGCCGAAGCGGTCGCGCGAGATGCTGGCGACGGTGTCCTCGATCCACCGCGGGGAGACCGTGCCGACGACCCACCCTCGGAGCTCTCCGTCGCGCAGGAGCGCCACGACGAAGCGCAGCGTGACCCCGTTGGCGTCGAACGCGGGCGCGGCCCACTCCCCGAACTCCGGCCGCCGGCGCTGCACCTCGTCGGGGATGCGCGCCGGGGCGGCGGGCTCGCGCGACTCGCCGACCCGCGCGATGGTGTCGACCAGGTCACCCGCGGGCGTATACACCGCGGCGTGCTGGAGGGCCGCGGCGCGCGCGATGATTTCCCGGGCGATGAACAGCCGGGCCTCGTCGTCGGCGATGCGCCCCTCGATGAGCACGCGCCCCAGGCGCAGGGTCGCCTCGCCGGCGTAGTCCAGGTCGCGGTCGAGGGCGTCGCCGACGCGGTCGCACACCGCGAGCTCGAGCTCCTGCTCAGCGCGGTGCAGGCCCGAGCGCTGGATGCGCAGCGTGACCACCGCGAGCGCCGCCAGCGGGAGGAGCGCGACCGCGAGCAACGCCGCCGTCCAGCGGACACGGAGGGACACTCGTACGGCTCGACCGGGACGTGGCGTCGACTCGGGCAACGTTCGCAGGGGCCTCCTCGGAGCCCGAAGGTACGCCACGTCTCCGGCGCGGAGGAAGCCACTCTGGCGCCCGGGGGTGCCCGGGGGTGCCCGGGGGCAGGTAGGCGCGCGCGATGCCCCTGGCGAACTTTGCGCATCGGGTGAAGAGTCGGACGATGATCAGCGCGCGCCGGGTGATGCTGCTGGGCCTCGTGTGGGCCGGCGGGTGCGGGGGCATCCCCATCGTCAGCGGCGACCCCTTCGTGTCCGACGTGGGCCCTGGCGCCGACGCCAGCGCCGTCGTGAGCGGCGACGTGGTCCGCGACGCGCCCGACGTGTGGGACGCGCCCGACGTGTGGGACGCGCCCGACGTGAACGGCATGGACCAGCCCGTGGTCGTACCCATCGACGCGACCTTCGACGTCTCCCGCCAGGAGGTCTCCTCCAGCGACGCAATCACTTCAGCGGAGGTTCCGACCCTCGGCGACGCGGCGCCCGACGCCGTCCCGTGCTCCGAGTGCCCCCCTGGGGACAGGGTGAGGGTGTGCTGCGCGGAGGCGTGCCGCGACCTCCTGACCGACAAGTTCAACTGCGGCGCGTGCGGCGTCGTCTGCCCGGGCGCGGACGAGTGCGAGGCCGGGGTGTGCCGATCGTCGACCTGTCCGACGGGCACCTCGCGCTGCGGCACCGCGTGCGTCAACCGCGAGGCAGACCCGAGCCACTGCGGCGCCTGCGGCAACGCCTGCGCGCCCGACCTGGTGTGCTCCGCCGGCCGCTGCGTGTGCGTCGACGGCCGGACGAGCTGCGGGGGCGCGTGCGTCAACATCAGCCTCGACGGTCGGCACTGCGGCGCCTGCGACAACGCGTGCGCGCCGGGCTTCTCCTGCGTCTCCGGCGGGTGTCGGGCGGCCCCCTGCTCGATCGTCGGCCAGACCAACTGCGGCGGGGTGTGCTTCGACCTCCTCACGAGCCCCGCGCACTGCGGTGTTTGCGAGACGGCGTGTGTCTCGGGTGAGTCGTGCCTGGCGGGGCGATGCGCGTGCCCCACCGGGCAGGATCGCTGCGGCGGCACGACCTGCCTGCCGCTCTCGACGACGGCCAACTGCGGCGCCTGCGGCAACCGCTGCGGCACCGGGCAGCTCTGCCTCGCGAGCGTGTGCGTCAGCGTCGACGCGGGCGCGCCGGATGGCGGCGGCTTCGACGGCGGGCCCTCCCTCGACGCGAGCCCTGGTTTCGACGCGGGCACGCCCGACACGGTCTTTTGCGGCGCCGACGAGACCGTCTGCGACGGTCTCTGCGTGAACACCAACACGAACCGGGCCCACTGCGGCGGCTGCGGCCAGGTCTGCACGGCCGCGCAGACCTGCGTGGCCGGTACCTGCCTCGGCGCCGCGACGGACGACATCTTCCGGTTCTGCCAGCCCGGCACGCAGCTCTGCAACGGCGAGTGCGTCGACCTGCTGACCAGGCCCGACCACTGTGGCGGCTGCGGCAGGGTGTGCGCCGCGCCGCGCGCCTGCGTCGTCGGGCTCTGCCTCGGCGCCGACGCGGGCCTGTAGTGACCGTTCGGGCGATGAGCAGCCGTACGGGAGCGCGCTTCCTGCCGCGCGAGGTCGACCAGGCGGGCGCCGGGCTCGCGCTCACGCAGGCCCGCGACCACGGCCTCGACCTCGACCAGGCCGCCGCGCGCACCATCGTGGAGTCCCTGGGCGCGGGCGCCCCCGGGGTGCTCCCGGCGCTCTTCCGTCGCGGCCCCCTGCTGCGCCGCCTGGCCGCCGAGCTCGACGGCCAGCAGTTCGTCCGGGCGCCCTCCCCCGCCGCCCGCCTCGACGCGGGCGCCGACGCCGACGCGACCAAGTCGGCCCTGCGCGCCGCCCGCGACGAGGCGCTGGTGCGTGTCACCCTGCGCGAGCTCCTCGCCACGGTCGACGTCGACCAGACCGCGCGCGAGTGGTCCGAGGCCGCGAGTGACTGCGTCGACTACGCGCTCTCCGCGGCCGGTGCAATGGTGGCCGCGCGCAACGGCCCGCCTCTCGACACGTCGGGTCGCCCGGTGGGCCTCGCCGTCCTCGGCATGGGCAAGCTCGGGGGGCGTGAGCTCAACCTGGGCTCGGACATCGACATCTGCCTCTTCTACGCAACCGACGACGGCGCCGCGGGCGAGCGGCCCCTCGCCGTGCACTTCGCGCGCGTGGGCTCGGTGCTCGTCGACCTGCTCGCCGACGTCACCGCGGACGGCTTCGCCTTCCGGGTCGACCTCCGGCTGCGACCCGAAGGGCGCCAGGGGCCCATCGCCTGCTCCCACGCGACGGCCGAGCGCTACTACCAGACCTGGGGCCGCCCCTGGGAGCGCGCCGCGCTGCTCCGGGCCCGTCCCATCGCGGGCGACCGGCCGGTGGGGCGAGCGCTGCTCCAGGCGCTCAAGCCCTTCGTCTTCCGTCGCGAGGTCGACCCGGCCATCACCGAGACCCTCCGCGACATGCTCGGCCGCTCGCGCAAGGAGCAGCTCCGCGACGACGGCCGCGACCTCAAGCTGGGGAGCGGCGGCATCCGCGAGGCGGAGTTCTTCGTGCAATCGTGGCAGCTCCTGTGGGGCGGGATGCACCCCACGCTGCAGGTCTCGTCGACCCTCCGTGCGCTCTCCCGCCTGCGCGCGCTGGGGCTCGTCTCCGACCGCGACGCGCGTGACCTCGACGACGCGTGGGGCCTCCTGCGCCGCGTGGAGCACCGCATCCAGACCGTCGCCCCCTACGCCACGCACACGCTTCCGGAAGACCCCGCCCGCCTCGCGGTGCTCGCGCGCTCGCTCGGCTACCCCGCGGCCGACGAGCTCATCGGCGCGCTCGCCGCCGCGCGATCCCGGGTGCGCGAACTCTCCGACGGGATGGTGAGCAGCCTCGCCCGCCCGTCGCTGCGCGTCGACCCCCTCGCGCCGACAGCCCGCCTGGCCCGCCTCGCGGCCTCGGCCTCGGACGCGGACGAGCCCGCGCTGCGCGAGCTCGCCGTCGAGGTGCTCGGGGTCCGCGACCCCGACGCGGCCACCAGCGACCTGCGTCGCCTCTCCCGGCGGCCCGACCTCCCCCTCGGCGCCGAGGCCGCGGCGCTGGTGCCCGACTTCGGCCCGCGCCTGCTCGGCGAGGTGCGCGACGCCCCCGACCCGGACCTCGCCCTCTCCCACGTCGCGACCCTCTTCGAGCGGGTGCACCCCCCGGAGCGCTACGCCCGCTGGCTCCTCGACCGGCCGTCCGTGCTCCGCGGGCTCGTGGGCCTCTTCGGGGCCAGCGAGCAGCTCTCCCGCGCCCTGCTGGCGCGACCGCAGCTCATCGAGACCTTCGTCACCAACAGCGCCGCGCCCGACCCCGAGGAGATCCGCGCGTGGATCGAGGCCGCCGCCGCGATGGGCGCCGCGACCTCCGAGGGCGAGCCCGAGGCCGTCGTGGGTGCGCTCCGCCGCGCCATGCGCGAAGCGATGCTCTCCGTCGGGGTCGCCGACCTCGCCGGAGAACTCTCCCCCGCGCAGGTCGGCGAGCGGCTCACCGCGCTGGCCGAGGCTGTCGTCGGCCAGTGCCTCCGGCTCGCCGGGGCCGAGTGCGCGGCCCGCTTCGGCTCCGTCGCCGCCGACCCCTTGGGCGGCGTGGCGGTGGTCGCACTCGGCAGCCTCGCCGCGGGCGAGCTAGGCCACGGCGGCGACCTCGACCTGCTCTTCCTTCACGACTACGACGTCGACGCGCTCACCTCCGGCGGCAAGCGCGGCGCCATCACGGCCTCGGAGTACGCCGTGCGCCTCGCGCAGCGCACCCTCTCGCTGCTCTCCGCCTCGCACGACGCGGGCCCCGGCTACGCCATCGACACGCGCCTGCGACCCTCCGGCGCGCAGGGCATCCTGGTCACCTCGCATCCCGCCTTCGTCGCGTACCACCAGACCTCCGCGTCGTGGGAGCGGCAGGCGCTGCTGCGCGCCCGCCCCGTCGCGGGCGACCCCGCCCTGCGCGCCGCGCTCTCCGACACCCTCACGGCGATCGCCTACACCCGCGGCCCGGCTGACGTGGGCGAGCTGCGCCGGCTCCGCGCCCGCATGGAGCTGGAGCTCGGCCGCGAAGACCGCGGGGCCATCTCGCTGAAGTATGGCCGCGGCGGCCTGGTCGACGTGGAGTTCGTCGCGCAGGCGCTGCAGATGGCGCACGGCGACGACCCCTCGCTGCGCACCCCCAACACCCGCGCCGCCCTGCGCGCCCTGCGCAACGGCCTGTGGCTCGACGAGGCCTCCGCCGAGACCCTGCTACAGGCCGAGTCGTCCCTGCGCACGTTGCTCCACGCCACGCGGCTGGCCACCAACCGCAGCGTGTTGATCCCCTCAGCCCCCGCGACGGTCGCCATCGCCCGGCGCCTCGGGTACCGCGACCGGGCCGAGCGCAGCGCCCTCGACGCCCTGCTCGCAGACCTCGCCCGCACCCGCGACGCCACCCGGCGGGTGTTCCGCGACCTGCTCGCGCGCCTCGACGGGTGAGAGCGCCGCGCGGATGTCCGCCGCGATGCCCTCCGTGAGGGCGTCGTCGGGCAGGGTGAACACCAGCTCGCGTCCGTCGGCGAGGCGCAGCGCGAGGCGCTCGGCGGGATCCCGGCTCCATCCCCCCGCGACCGGGAGCGTGCGGGCCCCGGTCAGCTCGGCGAGGGGCCACCGCTCGACCGCGTCGGGGTCGCGCTCGATGCGCAGCTCCGCCGCCGCGCGGTCGAGGGTCACCCGCCAGACCACCCGGGAGCGCAGCGCCGCGACCGCCATCCCGAGCGCCAGCGCACCGCCGACCACGAGGCCCGAGAGCAGGCCGCGACGATCGACGCCCATGGCGCCGCAGCCCCAGCGCAGAAACGACATCGCCGCGAAGACCGCGAGCCCGGAGCCCAGCGCCACCGCGAGGCGATGGGCGACGCCCACATGCGTCGACGCGTAGACCACCTCCGACGTGACCGACTGCTGCTGCGCTGTCATCGTGGGCAGTGTAGATCCCGCTCGGCTCGGGTGACCGTGTATCGTTTACGGGTCCCGCGTGAACCGTCCTTCACAAACCCCGGGCCCCATGGTCCCCACGTCTCGACGCGCTTCGGCGCCTGCGGTGAAGCCCCTGTCCCTACGACTCGCTGCCCCACCCGCTGGCCTTGAGGTTGCACTGGGCTCCGCCGACTCTGCCGAAAGGAGTCTCCTTGCCATGAAGAAGATCGCCCTCGCCTCCCTCCTCAGCGTGTCCGCGACCCTGCTCTCCTCCGCCGCCTTCGCCCAGGACTGCCCTCCGGGCTCCCTCTGTGCGGGCGCCCAGATCAACACGGGCACCTTCGGCATCGGGGGCAGCCTCCAGATCGGCGGCGGCGTCGCCCCGCGGCCCGTCTACGTCCAACCCGCCCCCCCGGTGTACGTGCAGGCCCCGCAGCCGGTGTACGTCCAGCCGCAGCCGGTCTACGTGCAACCGCAGACCATCTATGTGCAGCAGCCCACCCGCTACGTGGTGAGCCAGCCGGTGCAGTACACGACCACGACGGCGAGCTACCAGTGGATCGGGCTGCAGCGTAACCAGGCCTTCGGCCTCGGCGTCTTCGCCTCGGGCCTCTCCTACGGTGGCCGCGGCGACGATCGGGTCGCCCTCGGGGGGGTCGGCGCTACGATGCGCTTCCGCTACCACCCGCACCTCGCGACCGAGCTCACCCTCGGCGGCTTCTTCGGCCGCGACTACAACGGCGACACCCGCGCCGAGGTGCCGGTCACAGTCAACGAGCTCATCTACCTCAACCCGATGCACCGTCTGCAGGTGTACGGCGTGCTCGGCGTGGGCGTGTCTTGGGCCACGGTGCAGTACGAGGGCCTCAACGCGATCACCCACGGGCGCGACCAGGCGGGCTACGCCTACGTCGGCGGCCAGGCGGGCCTCGGCCTGGAGTGGCAGATCACCCGCAATTTCTCCCTCTTCACTGACGCCCGGGCGTTCATCCGCACCCGCGTCGATGCCGAGGTCGAGAGCAACCCGGAGTTCCGGCGCTCCAACGGCACCCGCACCGAGACGACCAACACCTCGGCGGGTGTCACCGGCCAGCTCGGAGCGATGTTCTACTTCTGACATCGGGACGTCCCGGCCCTTCACGTCGGAGGGCGGGACGTCCCAGCGCTACCGCTTCTTCGGGGGGAGCGGCGGGAGCGCGGGCGGCCTCGACAGGGTCGACGCGACGATCTCCTCGACCTCCATTTCCATCTCCTCGACCTCCACCGGCTCGATCGCCTCGTCGTCCAGAACCCGCACGATCGGCGGCCGCGAAGCGCTGGATGCCGGACCCACTGGGACGGGCGGCGGACGGAACACCGGGACCTGCAACGACGGCGAGAGACGGAGACCGGCCGCGAGGGACGGGGCCGCCCGCGGTACGTTGGCCGGGGGCGCGGGCCGCGGGGCGGGCTCGACCGGCGCCGAGCCGAGGAACTCGTCGAACACGGCACCCACCGCCTCGGCCGGAGCAGCCTGGGAGGGCTGCGCAGCGAGCGCTCCGTGAGGGAGCGCTCCGTGCGTCGCGCGCGTCGCGCTGCTCGTCGGGAAGGGGCTGAGCAGCGGGCGCGACCCCGCGACGGCGGGCGACGACGGCGCGGCGCTGATCGACGCAGGCGCCGGGGTGACCACCGGAGCCGGAGCGACCGGCGGGATCGACGACGTACGCGGCGTGGGCGCGAGCGCCGGCGGGAACACACTGCCGCGAGCATCGAGGGGCGGGAGCGGCCCGAGGTCCACCTCATCGGAGACCGCCACCACCGCATCGGAGACCGCCACCTCCGCGGGCCCGGCCGAGGCCTCGATGCTCCGGGGCTCGGACGGACGCGGGGGCTGCGGTGTCACCGGCGCGGGCACTGGAAACGACGTGGGCTTCTCCGCGAGGTCTTCGAGCCGTACCGGCTCGGGGCCCACCCGCCCGATGCCCCGGACATCCGTCGCGGGCGGGGGCTTCGCCGCAGCGGGCTCGTCGGGCGTCGCAGGGCTGTGGGTCTCCCGCCGGATCGGCGCGGTCGCGGTCTCGATGGCGGGAGCCGTCACGGCGTGGCCGTTGACCCTGGCGGTCGAGGCCGCAGGGGCGTCGAGGGTGGAGAGGCGCTCGATCAGGGCGGCCGAGGGCAGCAGCACCGCGCGCCGGACCGGGGTCGCCCCGGCGATCGCCGCGAGCGCCCGCCCGACGGCCTCGAGGTCGACGCGCCCCGACCCGTCACGGGGGAGAGGGGCTTGGATGAGTGAAGATCCCATGGCGGTGGCTCGGCGCTCCTGTCCCTCAAGATGGTGCCGGATCTCCCGGATTTACGCCACGATCGTGTGGGCCCGCGCGAAGGCCTCGTCGAGCTTCGCCCCGTCCGGCCCACCCGCGCTCGCCATGTCCGGCCGACCGCCGCCGCGGCCGCCCACCACCGCCGCCAGCTGCCCGACGATCTTACCCGCCTGGTAAAGCCCGGTGGCCTCCTTGGAGACCGCCACGACCAGCAGCGCCTTGCCCTCCGGGGTCGTCGCGCCCACCACCACTACCGCAGGCGCGTGCTTGTCCCGCAGGTGGTCGGCCAGATCGCGCAGCCCTTTCTCGTCGCCCACCGGCGCCCGCGCCACCACCAGCCGGTTGCCCCCGGGCAGCGACGTCACCTCCGCCGCGCCGCCGCCGCTGCCGGTCATCAGCTGGCGCTTGAGCGCCTCGACCTCGCGCTGCAGCTCGCGCTCGCGCTCGACGGCCTTCTCGACCCGCACGCCGAGCTCGGCCACCGGAGCCTTCAGCGTGTCCGCCGCCCGCTGGAGCGTACTTGTCAGCTTGCGAGTCAGCTCCAGCGCGCCGAAGCCCGTCACCGCCTCGATGCGCCGCACCCCAGCGCCCACGTTCGTGTCCGACACGACCTTGAAGAGCCCGATGTCGCCGGTGCGCGTAGCGTGGGTGCCGCCGCACAGTTCGACGCTCTCGCGGCCGATGCGCAGCAGCCGAACGGCGTCGCCGTACTTCTCCTCGAAGATCATCATCGCCCCGCGCGCCCTCGCCTCGCTCTGCGTGGTGACCTCGGTCTCCACCGGCAGGTTGGCGAGCACCTCGTCGTTCACGAGGTTCTCGATGCGCGCGACCTCGTCGTCGGTGAGCGCGCGCGTCGACGCGTAATCGAAGCGCAGCCCCTCCGGGGACACCTTGGAGCCCTTCTGCTGCGCGTGCGCGCCGAGCACCTTGCGCAGCGCCCAGTGCAGCAGGTGGGTCGCGCTGTGGTTGCGACGCGTCGCCTGCCGCGCGTCGCGGTCGACCGCCAGGGTCACGGCGTCGCCGATCGCGAGCCCGCCCGCGGTCACCGTGCCGACGTGCACCACCAGGCCGTGCACCGGCTTCTGCGTGTCAGTCACCATGAAGGTCGACTCGCCCGCGTTGATGACGCCGACGTCGCCGACCTGGCCGCCCGCCTCGCCGTAGAAGGGCGTGCGCGAGGTCACCACCTGGCCGCGCGCACCCGTCGCGAGCGACTCCACCGGGGTCACGGCGCCGTCGTCGCCGAGCGCGAAGAGGGCCACCACCCGGGCCTCGTCGACCTCCTGGCCGTAGCCGACGAAGTCCACCGGGCCCACCTTCGCGAGGGCCTCGCGGTGCTCGACCCGCACGCGCTTCTCGTCGGAGACCGACGCGCCGTCGCCCTCGCCCCTCGACTTCGAGGAGTGAACCTTCATCGCCTCGGCGAAGCCATCGCCGTCGACCGCGAAGCCCCACTCCTCGCCGATGACCATCGTGAGGTCGTAGGGGAAGCCGTACGTGGCGTGCAGGTCGAACGCGACCTCGCCCGGCAGCACCCTCTCCCCCTGCGGCCCGGCGCGCCAGCCCTCGAACTTCTCGAGCAGCGCCAGGCCCGTCGGCACCGTCTCGCGGAAGCGCACGTCCTCCGCGCGCGACTGGGAGAGGATGAACTCGCGGTGCTGGAAGAGTTCCGGGTACGCGCCGCCCATCCGGTCGATGACCAGCGCCACCACCTGATCGAAGGTCGGCTCGCGAAGCCCCTGGAGGTACCCGAAGCGGATCGCCCGGCGCATCACCGAGCGCAGCGCGGCGCCGCGGTCCTTGTTGGAGGGCGTGATGCCCTCCGCGAGCGCGAAGGCCGTCATGCGGGCGTGGTCGGCGATGACCCGGCAGGCCACGTCGAAGGGGCCGTCGCTGCCGCCATAGGCCTTGCCACCGATCTCCGCGGCGCGCTCGACCAGCGGGCGGAGCAGGTCGGTGTCGTAGTTGCTCGTCACCCCCTGCAGCACCGCGGTGATGCGCTCCAGGCCCATGCCCGTATCGACGCTCTGCGCCGGCAGCGGGACCAGCGGCCCGTCCTTCACCGCGCGGTTGAACTGCATGAAGACGTTGTTCCAGATCTCCATCCAGCCGGCGCCGTCGTAGCCGGGCTCGACGACGTTGAAGGCCGCGAGGTCGGGCTCGCCGGGGCCCATGAAGTAATGGATCTCCGTGCACGGCCCGCAGGGGCCCGTGTCACCCATGGTCCAGAAGTTGTCGGCGCGGCCGAGGCCGATGATCCGGTCGTCGCCGAAGCCCGTGACCTCCTTCCAGATCTCCCGCGCCTCGTCGTCGGCCGGCAGGCCGTCCTCGCCGCCGAAGACCGTGATCACCAGGTGGCTCTTCGGAAGCTTCCACACGACGGTGAGCAGCTCCCAGGCGTACGCGATGGCGTCGCGCTTGAAGTAGTCCCCGAAGGAGAAGTTGCCCAGCATCTCGAAGAAGGTGTGGTGCCGCGCAGTCTTACCGACGTTGTTGAGGTCGTTGTGCTTGCCGCTCATGCGCACGCACTTCTGGCTCGTCGCCGCGCGGGTGTAGGCGCGCCGGTCTTCCCCGAGGAACGCGTCCTTGAACTGCACCATCCCGGCGTTGGTGAAGAGCAGCGTGGGGTCGTTGCGCGGGACGACCCCGGCGCTCGCGACCACCTCGTGGCCCTTGCTCTTGAAGAACTCCAGGAACTGCGAACGGATCTCGTCGGAGGTGGGCTTCGTCATGGCGGCGGCGGTGTGATTACCACCAGTGCCGCAGCCCCGCGAGCCGTTCGCGTCAGCGCGGACCGTAGGGATCGCCCACCGGCGCGCCGCGCGCCCGCGGGGCGGCGGGGCTGAGAAACGAGCTGCCCTCGCTCGCGGCGTCGGGCCCGCGGGGGTGGTCCGCCCCGAAGTCGTAGGTCACGCCGAGCATGAAGCGGGTGTAGTCGTCGATGACGTCGCTGGCCGTGCCGAGCGCAGCGGGCCCCGCGTACGCGGTGCGGTAGCGCACGAACTCCGCCGTGAGCCTCAGTCCCAGCCCCGGGGCGAAGCGGTCGAGGCGCGTCGCCAGCCCGAACCATGCCCCCAGCCCGAAGGTGGTGCCGGGGTTGTCGCCGAAGGCCTCCTTGAGGTCGGCCCCGACCCCCACCCAGCGCAGCTCGCCGCCGAAGAGCAGCCCGACGTCGAGGTCGCGGCGGGCGTAGAACGGGATCATCCCCTCGCCCGCCACGCGCAGTCCGATGTAGCTGGTGAGCGCCAGCTGCATCTCCCGGGGCAGCCGCGCCGTGTCGATGCTGAAGGTCTGCAGGATCATCCCCGTGCTGAAGCGCATCATCCCGCCGCCCGCGGGGCGCGTGGCGAAGGTGAGGCCCAGAAGCAGCTCGAGCCCCGAGCTCGCGAGGGGCACCGGCTGACCGGCGGGGTCGCGCCCCTGCGAGGAGAGCCCCACGGGCACGCCGATGGCGGCCTCGCCGCCGAAGCCCATGCGCTGGTTGTTGAATCGGTAGAGCAGCGCGACGGCGGCCTGAAGCTCGCCGAACATGTTGTTCTCGTAGCCGCGGGTGGTGCGCTCGCCCAGCACCGGGATGCGCCACGACCGCCCCGCGATGCCGCCGCCGAGCCGCAGCTGGAGGAATCCGAGGCCCGGGACGTCGCTCGGCGCCTCGTCGGCGCCCGCGCGCCGACCGCCAGCCCGATCGCGCGAGGCGCCCGCGGCGTCGGGGTCGCGCGCCGCGCCCGCGGGGGGCCGGGAGCCGGCGACGACCGCCGCGCGCGGGGGCGTCTGGCGCAGCGAGGGCGAGAGGCGATCCCAGATCTCGGTGCCGAGCGCGGCGATCTCCTCGATGCGATCGAACTCCCAGGACTGCGTCACCGCCGTGGTCCCGTCGGCGCCGCGCATCACCTTGAGCATCAGACGGTACCCGCGGTTGGGTCGGCGCTCGAGGAAGCCCGTGACCACCGACTCCAGGCGCAGGTCGCGCGCCACCGTCACCACCGCGGCCTCGTCGGCCTGGCCGCCCACCCCGAGCCGATCGGCCGCGCTGTTGTAGTCGCCGAGTGGGCAGAGCTCGATCTCGCCCACGTGGTCGCTGAAGACGCTGGCCACCATGCCGCGGGTGATGGCCGATCGCTCGCCGGTGAAGGGGCCCACCGCCACCCGCGGCGCGCGCACCTGCTGCGCGCGAAGCTCCGTGGGGGCAGCCAGCGCCGCCACCCCACCCAACACCACGATCACGGACCGGGCCCTCATCGCGGCGCAAGCTATCACCCGCCACGCTCCAGGCGGAACCGTTCTAGGCGTCCGTCTTGGCCCGCGACGCCTTCTCGACGAGGCCCGACACCCCGCGGCGGCGCGCCAGCACCGCGAGCACCTCCCGCCAGGGCACCCCCCGCGAGACCAGCGCCACCATCGCGTGGAACACCACGTCCGCGGCCTCCGAGGCCACCCGGTCGTCGCTCTCGGACTCCGCTGCGCGCGCGAGCTCGTCGGCCTCCTCGCGCAGCTTCTCGCCGATCTTCCGCGCCCCGGACTCCAGCAGCTGCCGGGTGTACGAGGGCCCCGTCGCGCCCGCCTCGCGCCGCCGCGCGTCGAGCGTCGCCCAGAGCCCGTCGAGCTCCGGCAGCGGCCGCGCGCCCTGCTCCCAGGACCCGTCACGCCAGGCGCGAAAGAAGCACGACGGCGCGCCCGTGTGGCAGGTGGGGCCGCGGGGCTCGACGCGCAGCAGCACGCAGTCGCCGTCGCAGTCGAGCAGCAGCTCGCGCACGGCCAGGGTGTTGCCGCTGGTCTCGCCCTTCACCCAGAGCGCCGCGCGGGAGCGCGACCAGAAGGTCGCCACGCCCGTCTTCACCGTCGCCTCCAGGGCCTCGCGGGTCATGTACGCGAGCATCCGAACCTCGCCGGAGAGCGCGTCCTGCGCGATGGCGGGCACGAGCCCGTGGGCGTCGAAGGTCACTGCGTCGAGCAGCGCGGCGGAGTCGATGGGGGCCATGCGCCCTGTTGTACCTCCTAGCGATGCCCTTCGCGCCGCTGGACGTCGGCCGGCCACGCGCCCTCGTCCGCCCACGCCTCCGGCTCGGCGGTCATCACGGACGCCGGGGCCACGTCGACGCGCACGCCGGTCATCGCCGCGGGCGCCGCCGAGCGCGGCACCACCGGGCCGAGCTCGGCGATGCGGTTGATCGCCCGCTGGATCTGGACGACCGCGAAGATCCAGAAGAAGGGCACGACGATGAGGGCCGTGCTGATGGAGCAGGCGACCATCAGCGCCTGCGAGACCCTCGGGGCCTCGCCGCGGAGGCGCAGCTGAAGGTTGAGCCGGTCGGCGAGGCGCGTCGGAAACGCGAAGAGCCAGTACAGGTTGAAGTACGGGATGAGGAAGAACCCAACGCCCTTGTGGGCCCCGGGATCGCCCGTCTCGATCCTCGGCAGACGCCCGCCCTGCACCGCGTAGTAGATCACCGAGAAGAGCCCGAAGGTGAGCACGTGGAGCAGCGCCGCGAGCCACACCGGAAATCGCTCCAGCCCGTGCACCCCGAGCACCACGCGCTCGGCCTCGTTCAGGGGCAGCGGGTCGTTGCGGTAGAGCCCCCGGGCGGAGAACGGGACGCCGCTCGGGGTGCTGTGGACGATGGCGCTACGGAGGGCGTCGTTCTCGCCTCGCATGCGCTCGAGCTCGCGGCGCAGCTCATCGTTCTGCAGGGCCATCGCCTGCTGGTCATCGCGGAACACCCCGACACCATAGCCCAGCGGGGGGCCATGCTAGCCTCCGCACGCCCTACGATGAACCTCCCCAGCGTCAGTCCCGCCCGCGTCGCGATGCTCGCCCTCGCCCTCTCCCTGGGGGCGTGCGCGACGGGCGAGCTCGACGGCGAGATCGACGATGCCGCGGTGACAGACGCCCCCGCGAACCCTCCCAACGATGTTCCGACCTTCGACCTGGTCAATCCCCTCGACGACGTCCGCAGGGTCGACACGGGAAAGGAGCCCATCGACCTTGGCACCCCGGATACGGGCTTCATCGAGCCCGACGCGGGGACGCCCGACGCGGGGACGCCCGACGTGGGGACGCCCGACGCGGGGACGCCTGACGTGGGGACGCCTGACGTGGGCGGGTGCGCCACCGGAGAGACGATGTGCGGCGGCGGGTGCGTCGACCTCCAGACCAACACCCAGCACTGCGGTCGCTGCGGTCGCGCCTGCGGCGACGGCGAGGCCTGCACCGCGGGCTCGTGCTCGGCGACCTGCGCTGCTCCACGCCGGCTCTGCGGAACGGGCGAAACGATGCGTTGCGTCGACCTCCAGACCGACGCCGCGAACTGCGGCGCATGCGGCATGGCGTGCAGCGCAGGCGGCGCCTGTGCCGCGGGGCGCTGCGCGACCGCGACCTGCATGACCAACGCGTCGGACTGCAACCGCAACTCCGCGGACGGCTGCGAGGTCATCCATGGGACGGCGGCCAACACGTGCGCCGCGGCGCTGAACCTCGGCGCCTTCTGCGGCGACACGGCGTGCGCATTGTTCTGCCCGAGCCGGTCGCTCCGTGTGGTGGCGACGCGCACGGGCACGCGCACGACATGGTTCCGCGGCAGGCTCAACGAGTGCTCGAGCTGCCCCGCGTCGCTCAACGGCCGGCTCACGCTCCGCGGTCCGCCGGGGGTCGACTACGACCTCTTCGTGTACAGCGCGTGCGGGCGCCTCATCGGAAGCTCGCAGCGGCTCGCGGGCGTCGACGACACGTACACCCTCACCGGCGGCGGTTCGTTCGGCAGCGACAGCTCGGACTTCTTCGTGGAGGTCCGGTGGTTCAGCGGCGCGTCGTGCATGCCCTTCACGCTCACCTTCGAAGCCCGCTCCAACAGCGCGACGTCGTGCTGAGGCTCACGCGGCGCGTCATTGGCCGCGCTTGACGCGGAGCGCGGCGCGCCGATACCCTTTTCAATAATCCTCAATGGCTGACCCGAAGGATCACCCCGAGCTGCACGCCGACGCTGCCTGGCAGGTCCAGACGCAGGTTCTGCGGGCGGAGCCGGGGCTCGGGCAGCACACGGGCGGGTCCGATTGCCTGGTGGTGATCTACACCCGTGAGGGCAGAGGTCCGCTGGGCAAGCGCATCCAGCTCGACGGCCCGGTGCAGGAGCTCTCCATCGGCCGCGACGTACAAAACTCCCTGGTTTTGGAGTTCGAGGGTGTGTCCCGCAAGCACGCGCGCCTCGTGAAGCGCGAGGGCGCCTGGTGGGTGCACGACAACAACAGCACCAACGGCACCTACGTCAACGACACGCTCACCCGCGAGACGCCGCTGCGCAACGGCGACCGGGTGAAGGTCGGCGACGTCATCCTGAAGTACCTCTCCGCGGGCGATCTGGAGTCCGAGTTCATCGAGACCATCTCGCAGATGATGGTCACCGACGGGCTCACCCAGGCGGCCAACAAGCGGCACCTCACCGAGAAGATCACCGACGAGCTCAACCGCTCGCTCCGCCACGGTCGGCCGCTGTCGCTGGTGATGTTCGACGTCGACCACTTCAAGAAGGTCAACGACACCTACGGCCACGTGGCCGGCGACGTGGTGCTCAAGGAGATCGCCTCGCTCGTGCGCAGCCGCGTGCGACGCAACGAGGTGTTCGGTCGCTACGGCGGCGAGGAGTTCGCGCTCCTGCTCCCGGAGACCACCCTCCAGGGCGCCGTCACCCTCGCGCAGGAGCTATGCGCCCTTGTGGCCTCGCAGCCCTTCCTCTTCGACCGCACCCGCATCCCGGTGACCATCTCCCTCGGCGTCGCCCAGTGGAACCCCGCCGTGCGCACCACGGATGACTTCATCCGCGCGGCCGACGCCAAGCTGTTCCAGGCGAAGCGCGCGGGCCGCAATCGCGTCTGTGCGTGAGCCACGGGCCTCCTTCCACCTACAAACCCCACAAACGCCTCATTTCATGGGGTGCTTCAGGTCTCCGCGGGGCGGTCGATAGACCTGCCACAGAGCCCATCGGAGCGCCGCCCGACGCCGTCACCCCGACGGCGGGCGCGCCTTCGCCAGCGCTCGACGGTGGAGGCTGCGATGTTGACCCTGCGTGGGGCGGTGACCCTGTGTGCTCTCGTGTTGCTCGGCGCGTCGACCGCGGAGGCGACGCCGCGCCGCGGCCGCCGCGCGCCTCGCGACCGCTTCGGCTCGACGCTCACCTTCGGGTTCTCCAACGGCGTGGGCTCTCCGCGCGGCGTGCTCGGCGGCTTCCTGGAGTTTCGCCCCTGGGCCGTCGTGGGCGTGGCCGTGGGCGCCGGGCTCGGCGGCACCTTCGGCGGGGCCGTCGACGCCACGGTGCTGCTCTCGCCCTTCGGCGGGCGCGGTTGGCGCTTCGACCTCACGGCGTCGTACTCCCGTAACTACTCCTATGTGCGCCTCGGGCTGCCCGACGGACGCTCGCTCCCGATGCAGTCCGACTGGGTCTCGGCCGGGGCCGCGCTGGAGTTCCGCAACGCGCGCGGGGTGATGTTCCGGCTCAACGGGGGGAGGAGCTTCCTTCGAGACCCGAGCGCCTACGGCGTGCTGCGCCCCGAGGAGCTCAACACCATGCAGGACTACGTGCCCGACATCCCCGGCCGCAACCCGGTGGACGCGGCCGCCAACGCCCTGCAGGGCGGGAGCTTCGGCGTCTGGTACGCGAGCGTCGACGTGGGGTTCTCCTTCTCCCTGTAGCGCGGGCAGGCCGCCGGGGCACACGGTGACACGGCGCGGTAGACCTGGGGTAGGTTTCCGCGTCCTGGAGGTCACCGCAGCCATGTCCAACATCTACGCCGACAACTCTCGCAGCATCGGGCGCACGCCCCTCGTCAAGATCAACCGCATCACGCAGGGTGCACACGCGACCGTGCTCGCCAAGATCGAGGGCCGCAACCCCGCCTACTCGGTGAAGTGCCGCATCGGGGCCGCCATGGTGTGGGACGCCGAGGAGCGCGGGGCGCTCACGCCGGGGAAGGTCATCGTCGAGGCGACCAGCGGCAACACGGGCATCGCCCTCGCCTTCGCGGCCGCGTCGCGCGGGTACAAGTGCGTGCTCACCATGCCCGAGACGATGAGCATCGAGCGGCGCAAGGTGCTCACGGCCTTCGGCGCGACGCTGGTGCTCACGCCCGGCGCGCAGGGGATGAAGGGCGCCATCGCCAAGGCCGAGGAGCTCGTCGCCTCCGAGCCCGCGAAGTACGTGCTGATGCGGCAGTTCGAGAACCCCGCCAACCCGGCCATCCACGAGCGCACCACCGGGCCGGAGATCTGGGACGACACCGACGGGCTCGTGGACATGCTGGTGTGCGGCGTCGGCACCGGCGGCACCATCACCGGCGTCTCGCGCTACCTGAAGAACACCGTCGGCAAGGCCATCACCTCGGTGGCGGTCGAGCCGGTGCACTCGCCGGTGATCTCGCAGAGCATCGCGGGCGAGACCCTCGTGCCGGGGCCCCACAAGATCCAGGGCATCGGCGCGGGCTTCGTGCCGAAGAACCTCGACCTCTCCCTCGTCGACCGGGTGGAGAAGGTCAGCAACGAGGAGTCCATCGCCATGGCCCGACGCCTCGCGGCGGAGGAGGGCATCCTCTGCGGCATCTCCTGCGGCGCCGCGATGGTGGCTGCCGTGCGCCTCGCGCACGACCCGGCCAACGCCGGCAAGACCATCGTGGTGGTGCTGCCCGACGCGGGCGAGCGCTACCTCACCAGTGCGCTCTTCGAGGGCATGTTCGATGGGTTGGAGAAGGCCACCGCGCAATGAGCGAGGCCGTCGGCGGTCTCGACGGCGTCGTCGACGCGCTGCTCGCCAGCTACCGCGACGACGCGCGCGGGCAGCGCATCGGGCGGCGCTTCCTGCCGTCGCGGGAGGCCATCATCGCGGTGGCGAGGCTGTTCTTCGAGGTGTTCTACCCCGGGTACTACGGCCGGCAGGACCTCACCGCGGACAGCCTGCGCTACCACCTCGGCGGACTGCTCTCGTCCCTCCGCGAGAAGCTCGCCCACCAGATCGAGCAGTGCCTCTGCTTCACCGCGGAGTCCGAGGGCCTGCCCGAAGACCTCCCGGGCTGCGGCGAGCACGCGGCGAAGCTGGCCGACCGGCTCATCGCGCGCCTGCCGGCGCTGCGCGCGACGCTCCTGGTCGACGTGCAGGCCGCCATGGACGGCGACCCCGCGGCGTCGAGCCTCGACGAGATCATCCTGTCGTACCCGGGCCTGCTCGCCGTGACGGTGCACCGCGTGGCGCACGAGCTCTGGGTGATGGGCGTCCCGCTGATGCCGCGGATCATGTCGGAGTGGGCGCACGCCCAGAGCGGCGCGGACATCCACCCGGGCGCCACCATCGGCCCGCGCTTCTTCATCGACCACGCGACCGGCGTCGTGGTCGGCGAGACGAGCCACCTCGGCGCCGACGTGAAGATGTACCAGGGCGTCACCCTCGGGGCGCTCTCGCACCCGCGGGACGAGAACGGCCGGGTGATCCGCAACGTCAAGCGCCACCCCACGGTGGAGGACAACGTCACCCTCTACGCCAACGCCACGGTGCTCGGCGGCTCCACGGTGGTGGGCGCCGGGAGCGTGATCGGCGGCTCGGTGTTCGTCACCCGCAGCGTGCCGCAGGGCTCGCGCGTCGCGATGAAGCCCCCGGAGCTTCGCGTGCAGCCGCCCGGCGGCGGTCGCAGCGCGCCGCTGCTGAGCGCCTCGCTCCCTGACCACCTCCCCGACTTCGAGATCTGATCGCGCGCGCCCGTCAGCGGGCGAGGCGGCGGTGGTCGACCCTCAGGCAGCGGTCCTGCACGACGCCGATGCCGGCGGCGCGCAGGCCGTCGCAGAGGGCCGGGTGGCGGATGCCGCCCTGCGGCCACACCGCCCGCGGCCGCGCGGCGACAAGGTCACGGCGGAGAGCCTCGCGCGGCGGGATTGAGGCGTTCAGATCCGGGGGATGTCCTGGATCTTGAGCAGGCGCTCCAACCACAGGCCGGAGAGCTTCTCCTGCATGCCCGACTGCTTCAGGCGCTCGTTGAGGAAGGGGAAGTCCACGCGGTCGAGCTCCTGGTCCTGGTTGAAGCAGGTGAACACCACGCTGACCTTGCCGGTGACCGGGTCGACGTGGCGCTGAAGGCACTGCGCGCAGATCTCCTTCATCATGCACTGCATCGGCGAGTTGATGCTCCCGATCGCGAGGTGCCCGGGCTTCAGGTAGGGCTTCAGGATCTCGTGCCGCGCGGCCTTCACCGCCGCCATCATCCGATCGCTGCCGATGGCGATGAGCCGCTCGCACTTCGCGAGGTCGACGCCCTGCGGTCCCAGGTCGCCTCGCGCGAAGGCGTTCATCGCCTGCACCATGTTGCCCACGAAGGAGCGGTCCTGCGGTCGGCGCGCGGGGATCGCGGGCCCTACGTCGGAGGTCCAGATCACCTGGTCGGCGCTGGCCTCGATGTCGTCGACGCGGAAGAGGTCCGCGGGGTTCTTGTAGCCTGCGAAGTAGATCACCTGGTTGCCGTTGGCCCGCAGCGCCTTGCCGATGGAGAACAGCACCGCGTTGCCCAGGCCGCCGCCGCAGAGCACCACCCGCTCGCCCTTCGGGATCTCCGTCGGCGCGCCGGTCGGGCCCATCACCACCACGGGCTCGCCCACCCGCAGCGCCGCGATGAGCTTGGAGCTCGCGCCCATCTCCAGCGCGATCATGGAGAGCAGGCCCTTCTCCGGGTCGGTCCAGGCGCCGGTCATCGCGAGGCCCTCCATCGCGAGCCGCGTGCCTTCGACCACGTACGAGTACATCTCGAAGTTCTGCAGCCGGTAGAACTGCCCGGGGTTGAACTTCCTCGACGCGAGCGGCGCCCGCACCACCACCTCCACGATCGTGGGCGTGAGCCTGCGGACCTCGTGCACCACCGCCATCAGCTGGTCGTCGAGGTGTCCGCGCATCATCACCCACGCGGCGTCGCGGGTCGGCTGCTCGTGCGGGTCGAGGGCCGCGAGCTCGCCCGCGAAGGCCCTCACCACGTGGCTGTAGCCGTCCCGCGCGCTCGCCATCGCCTTCACCACCGAGCCCGCGTACACGGGGTGGTTGTCGCCGTAGAAGCTCACCACCTGCCCGTCGGGGCCGACGTGCGAGGTGAAGAAGCCCGTGTCGTCGGGCGTCGCGCGCATCACCCCGTCGTGGCCGCGCTCGACCCGGTGCTGCAGGAAGGCCTTGGTCTTCGCGTTCATCACGAAGGCCCCGGGCAGCTCACGCTCGTAGGTGACGTTGGGGGCGGTGCCCGCGGCGATGCACACCGTCCGCGCCGGGAGCTCGACCACCTCGCCGCTCGCCACCAGCTTGCCGTCCTTCATGGTCATACGGTCGAAGCGCATCGCCTTCACCGCGCCGTACTGGTCGGGCACCGCCTCCTTCGGCGAGAGCTGCTCGATGAAGGTCACCCCCTCCTCCAGGAACTTCTCGATCTCCTCATGGTTGAGCCGGTACGCCGGGGAGTCGTTGATGGTGCGCCGGTACGCCAGCGACACGCCGCCCCACGCGTCGAGCAGCGCGTTGAAGTGGGGCTCCCGCCCCTCGGCGCGCGCCCGCGCTCGCTCCTCGCGGATGAGCTTGCCGTGCGCCACCTGCTCGGTGAGCACCTCGATCTCCTCGGCAGTGTACGCCCGCAGCGCCGTCGCCTCGCCGAGCTCACGGCAGAGCGTCTCGTGGCGCTCGAGCACCTTCTCGACCTGCACCACGTAGTAGGCGCGGAGCTCGGTGGCCGTGTCGATGCCCGTGAGCCCGCCACCGATGACGATGGCCGGGAGGCGCACCGGGAGGTTGGCCAGCGCGCTGCGCTTGTAGGCCCCGGTGAGCTGCAGGGCCATGAGGAAGTCCGACGCCTGACGGATGCCCCGGATGAGCCCGTTGGGGATGTCGACCAGGGTGGGCTTGCCCGCGCCCGCGGCGATGGCGACGTGGTGGAACCCGAGCTGCCACGCGTCGTCGAGGCTGATGGTGCCGCCGAAGCGCACGCCGCCGTAGATGGCCATGTGCTCGCGCCGCGCGAGCGACACGTACACCAGCGTGAGGAAGTTCTTGTCCCAGCGGACGGTGATGCCGTACTCGCTCACGCCGCCGAAGCCGAGGAGCACGCGGTCCTGGAGCTCGACGTAGTGCGAGCGGAAGTCCTCCCACGGCTGCGTGAGCAGCGCGGGCGGCAGCGGCTCGATCTTCAGGCCGTCGATGCCCGCGACGCCGAAGCCCTCGTTCCAGAGGTAGTGCGCGAGGGTGTAGCCCGCCGGGCCGAGACCCACCACCAGCACGTTCTTGCCGTTGTACGGCAGCGCGTAGGGGCGGCGCGCGCGCAGCGGGTTCCATCGCGTGAGCAGGTCGTAGATCTCGAAGCCCCACGGCAGCCCGAGCACGTCCGTCAGGATCGAGGTCTCGATCTGCGGGATGTTCACCGGCTCCTGCTTCTGGAAGATGCAGGCCTTCATGCAGTCGTTGCAGATGCGGTGGCCGGTGCCCGGCACCATGGGGTTGTCGACCATGATGACGGCCAGCGCGGCGAGCACCTTGCCGCCCTGCTTGAGCAGGTGCGCCTCGGAGATCTTCTCGTCGAGGGGGCAGCCCGTGAGGGGGATGCCCAGGGCGTTGCCCTTAAGCGAGCCGTCCTTGTTGCGCATCCCCTTCGAGCAGCTGTCCTTGCCGCGGTCGTGGCAGTAGAGGCAGTAGTCCACCTCGCTCATCACGCCGCGCAGGTCGGCCCGGCGGTCGGTGAGCGCGAAGCCGTCGCGCTCGCGGCGCGCGTGGGCCCCGGTGATCGCCTCCGGGAGCTCGGGCTTCGCGCGCAGCAGGGGCACGAGGTGCTGCGGGTCGAGGGTTCGGGGAAGGCGCAGCGACACCCAGTGGTGGTCGTAGTCGTGGTCGACCATGCGCAGGAGACACCAGCGGTCGACGAGGTCGAGGATGGACGCGTACAGCGCGACGGCGTCGGACTCCTGCGCGACCTCCGCGGGAAGCTGCGCGAGGCCCGTGGAGAGCTCGGGGTGCGCCCGCGACTCCGCGAGCAGCTTGCGGGCCTTCGCGAAGTGATCGTCGGTGGCGACCACGCCGCCGCGCGCCGCGGCCTTGCGGAAGAGTTCCTCGGCATGGAGCAGCGGGAGCACCGCCTGGGCGACCTCGCGCTCGTCGTTCCACTGGTCGGGGGCGCCGGTGGCGAGCGAGAGGGCGGCGCGCGCGGCCTCGTCGAGGCGCACCCGCTGGGCCTTCGTGAGCGCCTCGATCTCCGCGCGCTTGCGCCGGGCGGTGCGCTTCTTCACGAACTCGCGCTTGAACTCGAAGATCACCCCCTCGCGGGCGATGTCACCCTCCACGCCGCCCACCTGGGCCTCGACGCCGAAGAGCTTCGCCAGGAAGGCCGACACCACCGGCGCGGTCGCCACCAGCACCTCGGAGATCTCCTCCGGGCTGGTGCCCTCGCCGCCGTGCTGCCGGTAGGCCACGAAGCGCTGCCAGAGCGCCGGGTCGATCTGCGCGCGGGCGAAGTCGTCGAAGGCATCCATGAGGCGCGGCAGCTGCGCGACGTCGCGGAGGTCTTCGTAGCTGAAGCCACTGACGCCCGCGGTGAAGGTGCGGGGCGGCGGCGGGAGGGTGTCACGGTCGATCACGCGGTCAGAGAGCGTGGCAGTGAAGGCGATGTTCATCGAAGAGGGTCTCCTCCAGGTCGGTCGCGCGGGCGCTCTATCACAGTTCCCCAGCGATCGCTCCGCGGCGCTGGAAGCCCGCAAAGAGTGCAGAGGGAAGGGGGTTCGCTGTGAGGCGCTCGCGTGGGCGGGACATGGGCCCCGCGGTGGCCGTTGGTCAACCCGCTGCCGCCGCCGCAGGGGTCTCGCGCGATGCTACGGTCCGCGGCGATGTACCCGCCCCGCCTCGCGCTCGCGTGCTGGCTGTTCGCCGCGGGCTGCCGCGCCCCGGCGCCCACCGACGCCTTCGATCCGATCGACGCGGGCGCCGCCGACTCGGGCGCTTCTGTGGATTCACCGGCGGCGGCCGTCGACGCCACGGACGCCACGGACGCCACGGACGCTACGGACGCCCCCGCCGCGAGCGACCCGTCGCGGCTGCGCGTGGCGACCTTCAACGTGCACCGCTTCTTCGATTCCACCTGCGACTCTGGGCGCTGCGCCGCGGGCGACTACGAGGTGCTTCCCCCCCCCGAGGCCTTCGCGCAGCGCGCCCGCGAGATCGCCCGCGCCATCGAGCGCCTCGACGCCGACGTGGTGCTGCTCCAGGAGGTCGAGACTGCCGCGTCGCTGCGGGCGATCGCCGAGCGCCTCGGGCCGGGGTGGCCCACCGCCGTGCTGGGCGAGATCGGGACGCCCGCCTCGGTGGACGTCGCCGTGGTCTCGCGGGACCCGCTGCGCGCCGTGCGAACCCACCGCGACCGAGTCCTCCAGCGACCCGACGGGACGCGCACGGTGTTCTCGCGCGAGCTGCTGGAGGTCGAGCTCGACCACGCAGGGCACACCGTCATCGCCTTCGCGGCGCACCTGCGATCGATGGTCGACGACGACCCCGGGCGCCGCCTCGCGGAGGCCCAGACCGCCCGGGAGATCGCCGGCGCGCGCGCGCGGGAGCGACCGGAGGCCCTGCTGCTGCTGGGCGGCGACCTCAACGACGTGCCGGGCTCGCCGACGCTCGCGGCGCTCGAGTCCGATGGAGCGCTGGAGCGGGCGACGGCGGGGCGCCCCGACGAGGCCATCGCGACGTACCTCTTCCGCGGGGCGGCACTGGCGCTCGATCATGTGTTCCGGGCGCGCGACGGCGCGGGCGCGGTGGTCGCCGCGGAGGTCGAGGTGCGCTGGGACGCGCAGCCCGCCCGCGGCTACGGCGGGTCGGACCACGCGTCGCTGCGCGCGGTCTATCGCTGGTAGCGCGCGGGGCCGCGCAGGTCAGGCGTCCTGCCCCCCCCCCGCCGGGGAGACGCCGGGAGTCCCGCGGCGTAGGTCACCCGTCGGAAACGGTGCCACGCGATCGACGCTTCCCTGCGGCGGGGGCGACCCAGGCCTGTGATAGGGTCGAGAGGTGCGGATGGAAAAGCTGAGCATGCGACGCGATCGGGCGATGGTTGTGTTTGCCGCGGTGGTGGCGATCGGCTGCGGCAACGCGGCGCTCCCCTCGCTGCCCCCGGAGGAAGACGCCGGCAAGCCGGTCGAGGAATCAGTCTTCAAGGAGGACACACCGGCCGCGGAGGACGTCGGCACCGTGGACGACGCGGGCTCCGAGATGGACGCCAGCGTCGACCTCGGGACCGAGGACGTCGGCGACCTCGACACGGCCGCGATCGACGCCCAGTCGACGCCCGATGACGCCACCGCGACGGACGCGGGTCTCGACGCGACGACGCCTCGCGACGCCTCGGCCGACGCCTCGGCCGACGCCTCGGCCGACGACGGCCCGTCGACCCCCGACGTGGTCACCGTCGACGTGCAGGTCTCCTGTCGGCGCGTCAGCGACTGCGCCGGGGTGCCCGGCCGCGCGGCGTGCGACCTGGTCTCCGGGCTGTGCGTCGAGTGCGTCCCCACCTCTGACAGCTGCCCGACGGGGAGCTACTGCGACGCCACGCGCCGGTGCGCCCCCGGCTGTCGCAACGGCTCGGACTGCGTCGGCGTCGCGGGTGCGCCCATCTGCGACGCCCCCCGCCGGGTGTGCGTCGGCTGCCTCGCCAACACCGACTGCGCGATCGGCAACCTCTGCACCGGCGGGATGTGCGTGCCGGGCTGCACCCCCACGCGCGGCTGCGCGACCGGCGCCACCTGCTGCTCGGGCGCGTGCGTGGACACGAGCACCAGCGTGACCGCGTGCGGCTCGTGCACCCGCGTCTGCAGCACCATCCGCTCGACGCCGACCTGCACGGCCGGGGCGTGCGTGGCGAGCTGCGAGGCGGGCTGGGGCGACTGCGACGCCAACCGCGACAACGGCTGCGAGACCAGCACCACCAACAACCCCTCCAACTGCGGCGCCTGCGGGGTGGTGTGCTCCATCGCCAACGCGTCGGCCACCTGCGCCAACGACCGCTGCGCGATCGTCAGCTGCAGCGCGGGCTTCCAGGACTGCGACCGCAGCGTGACGAACGGCTGCGAGGCGGCGCTCGCCACCAGCGTCGCCAACTGCGGCGCGTGCGGAAACACCTGCGCCACGGGGCAATCTTGCAACTCAGGCGTGTGCCAGTGCCCGGCGGGGCAGACCATCTGCCTGGGCGCCTGCACGCCGACGCAGACCGATCCGCTTAACTGCGGCGCGTGCAACCTGGCCTGCCCCGCGGGCCAGCGGTGCGTCGCCGGGATGTGCTCGGCGATGGCGCTCTACCACGGCTGGACCTCGCCGGTTCCGGGCTGCTCGACCACGAGCTACAACACCACCGCGCTGACCAACCTGGGCGGGCGCTACCCCTTCAACGTCGGCGACTCCAACGCCTGCCGCGCCTGGAAGCTCGCCGCGACGGTGTGCACCACCCAGCCCATGCCCTACTCCGGCAACGAGAACTTCTCGTGCCCGCAGTCGGGCGGCTTCACCGACCCGACCTTCGGCACCTACTGCGCCGTCGCCAGCCAGTACTCGTGCTCGACGTGTCCGGGCGCCTGCAACGCCGCCTGCGCGTACAGCCCGCTCTCGCTTCGTAACTGCGCCGGCCGCGAGACGTCACAGCCCTGAGCGCTCCGCGACCATGGCTCGCGCTTCGACCGTCGTCCCGATCCCCGCCCTCCCGAAGGTCCGCTTGATGACACGACGAATCCTCTTCGCCCTGTTCGTGATCTCCGTCGGCTGCGCGACCGTCAACTCCAGCGACCCGCCCGTCGACGACGACGCCGCGGTCGTCGACCCGGACGCGGAGTTCGTCGAGGACGCCGGCTCGCCCGAAGACCTCGGCAAGGAGCCCATCGACGACCTGCCCACCGCGCCCGAAGACCTCGGGCGCCCCACCTTCGACATCTACGACGCGGGCCTCCCGCGATGCACGGGCAGCGTCGAGTGCCGGGGCACACCGCTGCCGGTGTGCGACACCGTCTCCGGGCGCTGCGTGCAGTGCGTCCCCGGCGACACCTCGAGCCCCTGCGCCCGGGGCACCTACTGCAACAGCGACAACACCTGCGCGCGCGGCTGCGCGAGCGACCTCGACTGCGTCGGCCTCGCGGACGGCGGCCCCCCGCTCAGCTGCAACGTGGCTCGCGAGTGCACCGCACCGGCCTGCCGCGTCGACGACGACTGCCCCCTGGGCAACGTCTGCCGCTCGGCCCGCTGCGCGCCCGGCTGCACCCCCGCCCACGCCTGCGGCGCGGGGCTCAGCTGCTGCAGCGGGATGTGCGCCGACCTCCAGCGCGACCCGACCCGCTGCGGCGCCTGCACGACGGTGTGCAGCACCGCGAACGCCACCTCTGCGTGCACGGCCGGCGCGTGTCGGCTCACCTGCGCGACGGGCTTCGGCGACTGCAACGCGAGCGCCGCCGACGGGTGCGAGAGCGCGCTCACGTCAAGCCTGACGAACTGCGGCGCCTGCGGGAGCGCGTGCACGTTCACCCGGGGGATGGGCGTGTGCGCGCTCGGCGCGTGCGTCGTGACGGGCTGCGAACCAGGCTTCCAGGACTGCGACCGCAACGGCGCCAACGGGTGCGAGTCCAACCCCAACACCGACGTGTTGCACTGCGGCCGCTGCGGCAACGCGTGCGCGACGGGCCAGACCTGCACGGCGGGCGTCTGCGGATGCCCGAGCGGTCAGTCGATCTGCCAGTCGGCGTGCACCAACGTCCAGACTGACCGCTTCAACTGCGGGATGTGCAACCTGGCCTGCCCGTCGGGCCAGGTGTGCGTCGCCGGAGCGTGCTCGTCGATGCCGCTCTATCACGGCTGGACCTCACCGGTCGCGGGCTGCTCCACCGCGGCCTACAACACCACCGCGGTGACCGCCCTCGGCGGGCGCTACCCGTTCAACACCGGCGACTCCGCGGCGTGCCGCGCGTGGAAGCTCGCCGCGACGGTGTGCACCACCCAGCCCGTGCCCTACTCCGGCAACGAGAACTTCTCGTGCCCGCAGTCGGGCGGCTTCACCGACCCGACCTTCGGCACCTACTGCGCCTCCGCCAACCAGTACTCCTGCTCGAGCTGCCCGGGCGCGTGCAACGCCGGCGCTTGCCGCGGCAACTCCAACACGCTGCGCAACTGCAGCGGGGCAGAGTCCACGCAGCCCTGAGGGGCACCGCGCCCACGTCGAGGAGCTCCCGGTCAGCTCACCGGGACGCAGCGATAGTCGGTCCCCGGGCACGACGTACACCGGTCGCCCGCGCAGGTGACGGCCATGTACCCGAAGGCGCAGACGCACTGCCCCCCGGCGCTGCATGTCGCGTGGCGCGGGCACGTGACACCGCCCGGGCAGGTCACCGCGCCGGAGCCGCAGAAGCTCGACCGGGCGCAGTACCAGTTGGGGTAGGTGCACGAGGTGCCGCAGTCGACCCCGGCGCAGGTGCGCCCGACGTAGCCCGGCCGGCACGCGCACAGGTTGTCCGCGGTGCAGTTGCTGTTGCTCGGGCAGATCGCGCCGTTGTCGCAGGTCTCGGTGAAGTTGCCCGCGCCGCAGGACGGCACCACGCAGCGGCCGACGTCGTCGCAGACCTGCCCCGCGGCGCACGCTGGCCCGCAGGTGCCGCCGCAGTCGTCGCTGCCGCAGCGCCGGTCGGTACAGTCGGGCACGAAGGCGTTGACGCAGCCGCCGCTCCAGCGCCCGCCGGGATCGCAGGTCTCGACCCCGTCGCGGCAGTACCCGCGGCCCCGGGACGCGGGCGGGCCGGGGTAGCAGCTCCGTCGCTCGCCCGGCGTGCAGCGCACCTCGCCCGTGTCGACGCCCAGGTCGACCAGCGCCGGCGCATCGACCACGCCGGGGCCCCGGTCGAGGGGCACGTCGGGCCCGCCGAGGTCGACCGGCGCCGGGCGGTCGACGCCGAGGTCGATCGGCGTCGGCACGTCGAAGCCCGCGTCGATGCGACCGGCGTCGAAGCCCGCGTCCACGCCCACGGGCGCATCGAGCGGGGCGCCGAGGTCGACGAGCGCAGGTACGTCGCCGGGCGCGTCGGGCGCGGGCGCATCGGGCCGGGCGTCGGGCGCCGCGTCGGCCGCGCGGGCGTCGCGCGCCACGTCCGGCACGGGGAGCGTCCAGCCGCAGCCGGCGACCAGCGCGAGGCCCGCCAGGGAGCGCCTCACCACTGCACCCGCAGCCCCGTCGGAGCGAAGGCCACCGCGCGGGTCCGCGACGCGGCCCGGTCGATCACGAGCGCCGTCACCGCCAGCGCCACGCCGACCACCGCCGCCGCCGTGAAGCCGTTGACCACGCCCGCCCGGTCGTCGAGCGCGGCTTGCGTGTCGGCGCGGTCGCGCTCGCACGCCGCCGGCACCCCGACTCCCCCGCAGCGCTGGAGGTAGCCCGACTCCTCTGCGGCGCCCGCGGCCCCGAGGCCCAGCGCCGCGGCGCCCGCGATGACCGCGACGCCGCCGCCGATCCAGGTCGCCACCTGCCACGGGCGCACCCCGCGGCGCGACGCGGTGCTCTCCTCGGTCGCGTAGCAGAGCCCCCCGCGCAGCACCGAGCCGGGCGCGCACACCACCGCCGCGGGCGGCGCGTTCGAAGCCTCCGAGGGCACGTCGCGCTCGAGGCTGACCACCTCGCGGGTGATGCTCCCACCGGGGACGTCGAGCGCGCGGCGCCACGCCCGGTGCCCCGGCGCGCGAACCTCGACCTGGGTGATCCCCGGCGTGACCAGCACGGGCTCTGCCATCGGCAGCGTGCCCACGACGCGCTCGCCCACGCGCACCTCCGCGCCCGGGAGCCCGCCGATGAGGTGCAGCCGCGCCACGTGGGACTGCGCCTCGGCGAGCCACGCGATGGCGTCGGCGCGGTGCCGCTGCAGCCACGGGTCGTCGATGAGCGCGAGGGCGTCGCGGAGGTGGGCCTCGGCGTCGGTCCACCGGGTGAGCCGCAGCTCGCAGGCGCCCATCTCCCCGAGCGCCCGCGCCGTGCGCCCGCGGTCGAGGGCCTGGCGAAACAGCTCCAGGCCTCGCTCGTACTCCCCGCGCCGACACCGCTCGGCCGCGCGGCGGGCGAGGAAATCTACGTCGTCGGCGTCCTGCGCCGCGCACGTCGAGGCCGCGCCGAGCAGCGCCACGGAGACCATCATCGCCGCGCGTCTCGTCCGCGCCGTACCGACCATCGGGCGGACTCTGCGAAATCTTGGCCCCGAGGGCAATGATCCATCTCGCCTGCGGTTGCCCTCGACCCGCCCGCTCTGGTAGCGGAACCCTGCCGTGACCGGAAACCCCTCCAAGGCATCGAGCGACCCGGCGCGGCGCCAGCTCGTGCTGCAGACCGCGGCGCGGCTGCTTCGCCACTACGGCCCGATGAAGACCACCATCGCCGACATCGCGCGCGAGGCGGGCATCGGCGTCGGCAGCGTGTACCTGGAGTTCTGCTCGAAGGACGAGATCGTCGAGGCGCTCTCCGTCGACGGCCACGCGCGGGTGCTCGACGCCATGCGCGACGCCCTCGGCACCGGCGGCGCGCACGCCGACCGCCTCCGGGCGATGCTCGACGCCCGCTTCGCGGCCTTCCTCCAGCTCTCCGACGAGGGCGCCCACGCGGCCGACCTCCTGCACTGCGAGCGCGACGCCGTGCAGCGCATCCACAAGCGCTTCCTCGGGGAGCAGCGCGCCCTCGTGGCGGGCTTCCTGGCCGAGGCGCACCGCGCCGGGGAGTTCGCCGTCGACGACCCCGGGGACACCGCCGACGCCCTGCTCACCGCGTACGAGACCCTCGCGCCGCCCTTCCTCTACGCCCGCTGCCGCGACGGCGCCGGGGCGCGGCACCAGCGGCTGCACGACCTCGTGCTCCGCGGCCTGCTACGCCGGGGCTGAGGGCTTCTTCTTCTTCTTCGGCTTCGGGATCTTGCCCACGCGGGGGTCGCCGCGGCGCACCAGCTCACAGACCCGCAGCGCCTCGTCCTCGAAGCCCTCCGCCGCCGCGGGGATCACCTGCCACCCGCTCTCGCCCGGACCGAACACGGTGATCGAGCGGATGGACGGAAGCTCGTGCCGCAGCGACGCGTGGTGCTCCGCGGTGGTGGCGATCCAGACGCCGTCGTCAGCGGAGCCCTGCTTGTCGCGGAGCACCAGCACGATGCGCGGCCCGACGTACACCGCCGTGCACCCGAACATCGCCCGCGTGGTGGGCGCGAGGGCCTCCAGCTCGTCGAGCACGAACGCGAAGGGCACCCGCCTCCGCGTGGCGCTGCCCCTCTTCCCCAGCGCCTCTTCGGCGATCGCCGACGGATCCCTTCGCTTCACCATCGCGGTGCCCTCGGCGGTAGCCCACCCGCGACCCTGGATGCAACGTGACGCGTCGGCACGGTGTGCGCGCACCGCCCTCCCCACGAGCCCACGCGCGACTTCTTTTCTCGTGATTTCCTGTGCTCTCTGGCGCGGCACGGGCGCTGCTAAAGGACGGTCGATCCCTCAACAACCTGCGTTGGAGCCTCGCGCCATGAACCTCCGCCTGCTTGCCTCTGCCCTCGGCCTCGTCGTCGCGTCGCAGTCCCTCACGGGCTGCTTCTTCCTGTGGGACAACGACTACCCCGACCAGCCCCCGCAGCTCGTGCCGCCGCGGGACGGACCGGTAACATTCCACTTCATGTCGAGCCGCGGCTGCGTGGATTTGGGTGCCGATGCCTGCACGCCCGAGCGACCGCTGATGGTGGGGGTGAGCGAGCGAGTTCTGGTCGACATTCCGAGCAACCCCACGGACGCCGACCCGACGGTGACCTCCAGCGACCCGTCGGTGCTCGAGGCGGGTGTCATGCAGCGGCTCGTCGCACAGAATGGCGGGTACGTGGGCGCCTTCGACGTGCGCGCCGGCGAGCGGGCGGGGAGCGCCGAGGTGACCATCACCCAGGCCGACGGTTCATCATCCACGATGCGGATCCGGGTCGACGAGGCCGCGGGCATGGACCTGGTCGAGGACGAGGGCACCTCCCGCTACGACCGCACGCGCGACCACATCACGCTCCGGGTGGGCGAGCGCGTCTCGATGAACGGCTTCCCCGTCAACCTGGGCGGCGAGCGCCTGCTCGCCAACGACGGGGTGATCTGGACGGTTCCGAGCGACGCGCGGGTGAACCTCTCGTGGACCTTCATGTCGGGCGCCCGCGTGGCCGACGACCACGTCTACGTGGAGGGCCGGTCGCGCGGAACGGAGGTGCTCACGGTGCGCGCGGGCGTCGTGGAGCGCACCATCGTCGTCGAGGTGCGCTGAGCGGGGCCTACGGCAGGCGCAGCGCCTCGCACCTCGACGACGTGGTCGCTCTCGATCTGCGCGCTCACGGTGGCCTCACGGGCGAAGCGCGAGCGCATCGAGTCGTCGGCGATGAAGCGCGCGTGCATGGTCTTGAGCGCCCGCAGCTTGCCCGACCCCCGGGTGCCGCGCGACGCAGCGGGAGGGGCTCGTCTGGAGGCTGACGCATGCGCTGCCGCACAGCACCGTTGCCGTCGGGCACATCGGCCCGTCGGGGACATCGGCGACGTCTTGAACGTCGGGGACATCGACCGCGACGGGCACGTCCAGCACCGCGGGCACGTCGACCTCGCCGGCATCGACCACGGCCGGCACCGGCTCCGTGTAGCAGCCCAGGCAGAGGGTCGCGGACAGGAAGGCGATCGGGACGAGCGGTCACATGGGCGATGAACCTTCCGGAGGGTGGCCGACGCCCGCAGGCTCGCACGGCCCGCACCGGCATCATTGGCGGCGGAGCTCTGCCCTCCTCACCAGACATGAATTACGCAGACCCTCCGCGCGAACTCCTACGGTTCGTTCATGCACACCGACCTACCAGTCCCGCAGCGACGCACCGAGGCCCGCGCGGCGGTTTCGATCCCGGCGGCGGTCTTCGCCGACGGCTTCGACCAGCCCGTCGAGCTCGAGTGCAGCAACCTCTCCAGCTCGGGGATGTTCCTCCACGGCAACCCCTCGCTCGCCCTCGGCGAGGAGGTGCTGCTGGTGTTCGTGCCGCCGGGCACCTGGCACCACATCTTCATCGAGGCCGTCGTCGTGCGCGCGCTCTCCGACGAGGTCGGCGGCCGCGGCCTCGGGCTCCGCTTCGCCCGCATGCCCCGCAACGACACCGACGTCCTTCGCAGCGCCCTCGGCCGCCGCCGCGACGAGGCCCGCGTCTGGGACCGCGCCGTCGCCGACCTTGAGTTCGACCTCGAAGCCAACTGACCTGCTACACCCGGCAGCACCCTTCGTGCGCCGCGCCCGCCCCTTGTTCCTCCTCCTCGCCCGCGCGCTCCTCGCCGCTGGGCCCTCGGCGCGGAGGCCGCGATCTCGCACCATTGCGCCTACGCCCAGGGCCGCGACCTGAGCGCCGGGCGCGAGCTGCCGGGCTCATCCAACTGGGTGGGCCTCGGCGTGACCAGCGAGTGGCGCCCCACCCGCTCGCTGCTGCTGCGCATCGGGGTGGGTCACTCCTGGCTGCTCGACACCGGCGGGTATGGCGTCCTGCGCGAGCGCGCGCGGTGCCCATCACGCTCAAGGCCAGCCTCGGCTGAGCCCCCACCCACTCCCCTCGCCCCTCCTACTCCCGCACCCGCACCGCCGGCCCCAGCGCCTCGCCCACCGCGCGCGCCCGCGCCCTCCGCAGGTCCGTCTCCAGCAGCCGGAGCGGAAGCACCCGCACGCCCTCCTCACCGTGCTGCATCCACAGCGCGTTGGCGGTGAGGGTCACCAGCGACAGCCGCCCGTCGTCCATCCGCTCGAACTGCGCCCGCATCAGCGCCACGTCCCTCGTCGCCGGGTCGACCAGCACGCGCTCGATGGCGGGCGACGGGTTGTCGAGCCCCCGCCACTGCGCCCCGTAGTTGGAGATCAGCGAGCCCATCGACCACGCGATGACCGCGTCGCCCCGCGGCGAGGCCACCCGCTCCACCCGCGCCTGCGCGACCACCCCGGTGCCCACCACCACGTCGGCGCCCGCGTCCACCAGCTGCCGCGCCAGGGCCCGCTGGTCGTCGCCGAGCGGGCGGAAGGGCGCGCGGTTCCACTGCACCCCGGCGACCACGACGTCGGCCACGGCCCGCGCCGCCGTCACCGCCGCGATCGCCCGCGCGCCGCCGAGGGACTGCGCCACCGCCGCGTGCGTCGCATTGCGCCCGGCGGCCATCTGCACTTGCTGGGTGAAGCACACGAAGGCCACCCGCATCCCGTCGCGCTCGGTGACCCACGGCGCCCACGCGGCCTCGTCGGTGTCGCCCGCGCCCGCGACGCCGAGGCCCGCCCCGCGGAGCGCCACGGCCGTAGCCGTGAGCCCGTCGCCCATCTGGTCGTAGGCGTGGTGCGTCGCGAGACACACCCCGTCGAGGCCGATGCGGGCGAGGTCGCGCGCCACGCTGCGCCCGATGGCAGGGGTGGTCCCGAGCGCCGGGGGCGCGCCCGCGAAGGCCGGCCGGAAGGCGTCGGTGAGCGGCGAGTCGAGCCACGCGAGCGCCACCTCGCGGGGCCCGACGAGCGCGGCGATCCAGTTGAGCGCCCACGCCACGCCGCCCTGGCTCGCGTGCTCGTCGAAGTGCGCGAGCACCCCGCGGTGCAACATGATGTCCCCGCCGAGGGTCACCACCACCCGCCGCGGCGGCGCCGGGACGTCCGCCGGCACGTCCCCGGCGGCCTCCACCGCCGCCTCGCGCGGCACGTCGACGACCGCTGCGTCGAGCGCCCCTGCCGCGTCGGGCCGGGAGCTCCCGCGACACCCCAGGAGCGCCATCGAGACCAGCAACGCGCGCGCTCCGTGAACCATCGCGGCGCGATCAGTGCCCGACGCCCGCATCGTTGACAAGCCTCGGCGCGAGGCGCTTCGCTGGGACACCACCCCGATGCCCCCCCGCGCGGGATCGATGCTCGGCACCGGGCGAGTGATCGTCGGCGAGCGCACGGCGTTCTTCGAGTTCCTGCGGGTGGAGGCGACCGCGGACGGCGGCGGTGTACACCGCCATGCCCCGCGGCGGCGCGGCGACCGCGTCGAGGGCGGCCGCGCCTGCGCCGAGGAGACCCGGCTCGAGCGCGCTCCGTGAGGGTCACTTCACCGTGATCATCGCCTTCAGCTGCGCCAGGAGGTGCAGCGACTCCAGCGGCGTCATCCGGTCGAGCTCCACGGCCTCCAGCGCCGCGATCACCGGGTGCTCCCGCGACACCGGCGCCGGCTTCTCCTCGAAGAGCCCGATCTGCTTCGGGGCCTTCTTCATCGGCCCCTCGCCGCGCTCCAGGTCCTTCAGCATCGCGCGCGCCCGCAGCAGCACCGGCTCCGGGAGGCCCGCGATCTTCGCCACCGCGACCCCGTACGACCGGCTCGCCCCGCCCTCCGCCAGCTTGTGCAGGAACACGATGTCCTCGCCAGTCTCCCTCGCCGACACGTTGACGTTCGCCACATGCGAGCGCGTCTCCGCCAGCGCGCACAGCTCGTGGTAGTGCGTCGCGAACATCGCCCGCGCCTTCACGGCGTCGTGCAGGTACTCCGCCACCGCCCACGCGATGGCGAGCCCGTCGAAGGTGCTCGTCCCTCTCCCGATCTCGTCGAACAGCACCAGCGACCGCGCCGTCGCCCCGCGCAGGATCGTCGCCGTCTCCCGCATCTCCACCATGAAGGTGCTCGCCCCGCGGGCCACGTCGTCGCTCGCGCCCACGCGGGTGAAGATCCGGTCGACCCGGCCCACCCGCGCCGAGCGCGCCGGCACGAAGCTCCCCGCCTGCGCCATCAGCACGATGAGCGCCACCTGGCGCATGAGCGTGCTCTTGCCCGCCATGTTGGGCCCGGTCACCAGCAGCAGCCGCGCGCCCGACTGCTCCAGCTTGATGTCGTTGGGCACGAAGGCCCCCGGCTCGAGCATCGTCTCGACCACTGGGTGCCGCGCGTCGCGCAGGTCGATCACCCCGCTGTCGTCCACGATGGGCCGCGTGTAGTCGTGCCGGTGCGCCACCTCGGCGAGCGCCGCGATGGCGTCGAGGTCGGCCAGCTGGTTGGCCAGCTTCGAGAGCTTGCCCACCGCGTCGGCGACCTTGCCCCGCAGCTGCTCGTAGCGCGCGCGCTCCAGCTCCCGGGCGCGCTCCTCGGCCTCCAGGATCTCCGTCTCCAGCGAGGTGAGCTCGTCGGTGATGAAGCGCTCGCCCCCGGCGATGGTCTGCTTGCGCCGGTAGTCCGAGGGCACCAGGTGCAGGTTGGCCTTCGTCACCTCAATGAAGTACCCGAACACTCCATTGAACTTGATCTTCAATGAAGTGATCTTCGTACGCGTGCGCTCGCGCGTCTCCATCGAGAGGATCACCTCCCGCGCGTTGCTCGCGAGACCGGTGTAGCGATCGAGCTCGCCGTCGAAGCCCGCGCGAAACACCCCGCCGTCCTCCAGCGCCGCCGGGGGGCTGTCCGCGAGCGATCCCTCCAGCAGCGCGCAGAGCGGCGCGCACGGGTCCATCGCGCGCAGCGGCCCGAGCGCCTCGCCGGCCTCCGCGTTGGCGCTGAGGGTCGCCAGGAGCGTCGGCATGCGCCGCAGCCCGTCGCGCAGGGTGCCGAGGTCGCGCGGCGTGGCGACCTTCATCGTCGCCCGCACCGCGAGGCGCTCCAGGTCGGGGATCATCGCCAGCGACTCGCGCAGCCCCTGCCGCAGCTCGGGGTGCACCACCAGGGCCTCGACGGCGTCGTGCCGGCGGTGCACGCGCTTGAGGTCTTGCAGGGGGAAGGCGAGCCAGGTGCGCAGGCGCCGCGCGCCCATGGCGGTGATGGTCTCGTCGAGGTGCGAGAGCAGCGTGCCTTTCTTGTCGCCGCGCACCGAGCGGAACAGCTCCAGGTGCCCCTGCGTCGTCTCGTCGAGGTGGAGGTGCTCGCGCGCGTCGAGCCGCGACGCCCGCTGCACCGACACCGCCGTCCCCGGCTGGAAGTCCATCGCGTAGCGCAGCGCCAGCGCCGCCGCCACGCGGGTGCCCACCGGCAGCTCGCCGAAGCCCGACTGGAGGTTCTCGTCGCCCATCGCGCGGGCCAGCACCTCGCTCGCGGCGCGCGGGTCGAGCGGCGCCACCGAGCGCACGAAGAGCCGAGGGAGCATCCGCACCTCGGCGCGCACGGCGGCCTCGTGCTCCTTCGGGCAGACGAGCTCGCGCACGTCGAGCCGGGCAAGCTCGCCCACCACGCCGAAGAGGTCGTTGACCTCGCTGGTGAAGAGCTCACCCGTCGAGAGGTCGTAGGCCGCGATGGACCACTGCCGCCCGCTCTCCGGCGGCACCACCGCCGCGAGGAACTGGTTGGAGCGCGCGTCGAGCGACTCGGCGTCGAGCACCAGCGCCGGGGTGAGCACCCGCACCACGCCCCGCTTGACGATCCCCCTGGCCTTGGAGGGGTCTTCGAGCTGCTCGCAGACCGCCACGTTGTGCCCCATCTCCAGCAGCCGCGGGATGTACGCCGGGGCCGCGTGGTACGGGATGCCGCACATCGGGATGGAGTCGGCCTCGTTCTTGTTGCGCGAGGTGAGCGTGAGGTCGAGGGCCTTCGCGGCGGTGAGCGCGTCGTCGAAGAAGAGCTCGTAGAAGTCCCCCATGCGGAAGAAGAGCAGGGCGTCGGGGTAGAGCGCCTTCTCCCGCAGGTACTGCTGCATGGCGGGCGCCTGGGCGCCCTTGGACTGGGTTCCGTTCATCGCACTTCACGCGCCATCGGGTGGGCTCGGGTTGGGAGGGGGCGCGCGATGATGCCGACAATCACGCGCCGGGGCTACGGCGTGTGCACCGGGTCCGGCGTCCCGTACAGCGGCAGCGGCGGGGGCGCGGGCGTGCGCAGCACCGCGTTGGCGCGCAGCCCCGCGAGGTCGCCCACCACCACGTCGTGCTCGTCGGCGAACACGCTCTCGCGCCCGTACACCGTGTACACCCGCAGCGCGCGGCCATACTCCGCCACGTACTGGTCGGGCTCGCGGCGCAGCGTCACCTGGCGCACCACCTCCAGCGACTCGCGGATGTCGAGCGCCACCTCGCGCACCCGCCCGCCGACCCCGAGGTGCGCCCGGCGGATCCACGCCGTGATGAGCCCCCGCCCGGGGCCGAGCACCACCGTCGGTCGCTCGCCGCGCAGCAGCTCGTAGGTCCGCACCCCGTTGCTGAGCTTCGTGAGGGTGATGGCCGGCGTACGGAGCTCGTATCGCCGGATGTCGGCCATGCCGTCGGTGCGGTGCACACCCGGGAGGGTCATGCGCTTCCACGCCCGAAGCGGCACCCACTGGTCGTCGTAGACCACCTCGACGTCCGCGACGTTGAGCGGCCACTCCTGGCGCACGGTGACGGTGTGCAGGCAGTCGCGGCGGCGGAGGGTGAAGCGCTCGCTGATGAGCCGCTCGACGGAGAACTCACCGGAGCGGAGATAGCCCTCGGCGAGCACCTCGCCCTCGGGGAGCGGATCATGCCCGCACGATGGGTATGGGAGCTGCGGGACGGAGCTGACGGGAATGTGCTTGCGGCGGCAGCCGCCGCTGAGGAGGGCGGCGGCGAGCAGGGCGACGAGCGCGGCGCCGCCCCGGGACAATCAGTGGTGCTCGGCCGGGGCAGCGGCGCCCGCGGCGGGAGTCGTGGCACCCGCCGGGGCGGCAGGGATCTGGAGGCCGCCGGGAGCGACCACCCCGGTGCGCTCGAGGCGGTGCGAGCCGTTGTCGACGTCGACGGCGCTGCGGGTCGCGAGGTCGTCGTTGGTCAGCCCCACGAAGATGATGAGGAAGACGAAGGCCCCGATGAAGATGATCGAGTGGATGGCCTTGTCGCCCTTCAGGTGCATGAAGAACGTGGCCACCAGGGAGGCCTTCAACGTCGCGACGAGGATCGCGACGAAGGTGTTGGCCGAGCCCAGGTCGACGTAGGAGACCGCGACGGTCGCCACGGTCAGCACGATGAGCGCCGCGAAGATGGCGATCATGAAGAGCGGCGAGTTGACGTGCACGTGCACCTCGCCCTCCTCGTGGTGCCCCTCGGTCTGCGGGGCGTGGGCGTGGTCGGAGGTGTGATCGGAGGATGCGGTGCTCATCAGCCCACCAGGTAGAGCAATGGGAAGAGGTAGATCCACACGAGGTCGACGAGGTGCCAGTAGAGCGCGCCGATCTCGATGGGGGTGAAGTACCGGCTGGAGATCTTGCCGTCGAGATTGCGCTTGAGCGCCCAGCTCAGCACGCCCATGCCGATGAGGACGTGCACGCCGTGCAGGCCCGTCATCATGAAGTAGAGCGCGAAGAACATGTGCGCGCGGTACGGCAGCACGTGGCCGTGGTGGGCGTGCTGCGCGAGGTGCGCGGTGAAGTAGTGCCCCGGCAGAAGCCCGTCGTGGAACTTGTGCTGGTACTCGAAGAACTTCACCACGAGGAAGATGCAGGCGCAGAGCAGGGTGACGATGAGCCACCGGGTGGTGCCCTTGCGGTCGCCGACCTGCGACTGCCGCACCGCGAGCGCCGCGGTGAGGGAGCTGAAGAGCAGGACGACGGTGTTGACCGCCCCCATGATCTTGTCGAGGCGCTCGTGCGCCTGGTGGAACATCTCCGTCTCCTGGCCGCGGAAGAGGCCGTAGGCGACGAAGAGCCCGCCGAACATCAGGATCTCCGTGGCGATGAAGATCCACATCCCCAGCTTGGCGGAGTCGAACTGATGCGCGGGGGTGTCGAAGTGGTGGGCGAGGAAGGGGGCGTGCTGCCCGTGCCCGTGCCCGCCTTCGACGGGGCTGTGGGAGGCTTCGGTGGTGGTGGCGCTGCTCATCGCTGGTCTCTCTACGAGTGATCGTTGGCCGTGAGGCTACGGCCTCAGGACACGGTCTTCTTGAAGTCCTCGGGGAAGCCGTCGAAAAGCTCCTCCTCGGTGGCCTCGTGATAGTCGTACGGGCCGCGGGTGATCACCGGGGTCTCCGCGAAGTTGGAGAAGATCGGGGGCGAGGAGGTGTTCCACTCGAAGCCCGCGGAGCCCCACGGGTTGGGCGGGGACTTCGCGCCCTTGAGCAGCGACTGGATGAGCACGCCGGCGAGGATGAAGAAGCCCACCGCGAGCACCCACGACCCGTAGGTCGAGAACGCGTGGTACGGGCGAAACTCGGGGACGTAGTCGTAGTAGCGCCGGGGCATGCCGCGCGAGCCCATGATGAACTGGGCAATGAACACGGCGTTGAAGCCGACGAAGATGAAGGCCCAGGAGACCTTCGCGGCGGGCTCGTTGTAGAGCTTGCCGGTGATCTTCGGCCACCAGTAGAGCAGGCCGCCGAGGAAGCCCATCACGGTGCCGCCCATCATCACGTAGTGGAAGTGGGCGACCACGAAGTAGGTGTCGTGGAGGTGGATGTCGACGGAGAGCGTGCCGAGGAAGAGCCCGGTGAGCCCGCCGATGGTGAAGAGCACCAGGAAGGAAAGGGCGTAGAGCATCGGGGTGGTCAGCCAGATGGAGCCCTTGTAGAGCGTCGCCGTCCAGTTGAAGACCTTCACGCCCGAGGGGATGGCCACGAGCATGGTCAGCCCGGAGAACACCATGGTGGCGAACTCGGACTGGCCGCTGGTGAACATGTGGTGGCCCCACACGAGGAACCCGAGGAGCGCGAGGCCCAGCGAGCTCATCGCGATGGCGAAGTAGCCGAAGACCGCGCGGCGGGAGAAGGTCGCGAAGAGCTCGCTGACGATCGCCATGCCCGGCACGATCATGATGTAGACGGCGGGGTGCGAGTAGAACCAGAAGAAGTGCTGGAAGAGCACCGGATCGCCGCCGAGAGAGGCATCAAAGATGCCGAGGCCGAGCACCTTCTCCATCGCGAGGAGCGCGAGGGTGATGGCGAGCACCGGCGTGGCGAGCACCTGGATGACCGAGGTGGCGTACATGCCCCAGACGAAGAGGGGCAGGCGGCGCCAGTGCAGGCCGGGCGCGCGGAGCTTGTGGATGGTGACGATGAAGTTGAGCCCCGTAAGGATGCTCGAGAACCCGAGGATGAACACCCCGAGGGTCATCGACACGACGCTCGACGAGCTGGTGGTGGAGTACGGGGTGTAGAAGGTCCACCCGGTGTCGACCGCGCCCGAGACGATGCTGAAGAGGCAGAAGATGGCGCCGATGACGTAGATGTAGAAGCTCATGAGATTGAGCCTCGGAAACGCCACGTCCTTCGCGCCGACCATGATCGGCAGGACGAAGTTGCCCATCGCTGCCGGGATGCTCGGGATGATGAACAGGAACACCATGATGGCGCCGTGCAGCGTGAACACCCGGTTGTAGGTGGCCGCGCCCATGATGGTGCGCCCCGGGGTCAGCAGTTCCAGGCGGATGAGCAGCGCGAACATGCCGCCCAGGAAGAACGCCAGGATCACGGAGATCAGGTACATCACCCCGATGCGCTTGTGATCGAGCGTCGAGAGCCAGGACCAGATGCCCTTGCCCGCGATGAGGTAGTTCTCGTTCGGATCAATGCCGCCGTGCGGATCGGCGGCGTGTTCGACTTCGGTTGCCATATTCAGGTTTCCTCGAAACTCCCTCTGGGACTTCGTGGGCTCAGCGCAGACTTCGGATGTACGCGATCAGCGCGTCGAGCTGCCGATCGGTCAGCGAGCCCTGGTACGAGGGCATCACCGGGTTGAAGCCCTGCACCACCTGTGCGTTGGGCTCGAGAATCGAGCGGCGGAGGTAGTTCTCGTCGACCATGACGCGGGTGCCGTCGGCCAGCGCGGCCTCGTGGCCGAAGATGTGCTGCCAGGTCGGGCCCGTCATCGGCGAGCCGTTGACCGAGTGGCAGGTGTTGCAGTTCTGCTGGGTGTAGAGCTGCTCGCCCCACTCCGCGGCGGTGAACTCACGGCCGTCGGGGTGCGTCGGCGCGCGGAGGATGCCCTCAAGGAAGGTGCTCCAGCGGGCCTGCGGGACGATGTGCACCAGGCCGTTCATCGAGAAGTGGCCGGTGTCACGCTGGGTACCGTCAGGCTGGGTCACGGGCTCATCGGCCGCGCCGCAGTATTCCGCGCAGAAGAAGCGCGTGTCGCCCGTGTGCGTCGCCTGGAACCACAGCGTCGAGTACATGCCAGGCACCGCGTCGCGCTTCACCCGGAAGGCCGGGATGTACATCGAGTGCAGCACGTCTTCGGCCGACAAGACGAAGCGAACCGGGCGGTTGACCGGGATGGTCACTTCGTTCGCGGTGTGTCCGCCGTTGGGGTACTCGAAGTCCCACGACCACTTGCGGGCGCGGACGCGGATGTCCATCGCGTCGGGCGGCGGGGTGGTGAGGCTCACGTAGCCCGCGAAGCCCCAGTGGAAGAGCAGCACCAGGAGCACCACCGGCGCCACGGTCCAGGCGAGTTCCATCACCAGGTTGTGCCCGGTAGGCTCGGCCTTCACGCCCGGTTGCCGGCGGTACTTCACGACGAAGTAGATGGCCGTCCCGATGATCCCCACAAAGAGGACCACGCTCATCCAATAGATGAAATAGAACAGCCAGTCGTACCCCGGGCCGAAGGTCGACCACTGGGCGGGGAGCTGCTTCATCAAGTCGGTGCTGTTCATCGCAGAAGCCTTCTCAGGTCTTTTCGTGCTGTCGGAAGAAGTTCACTGCCTAGGCCGCCGCGCTGGTGGGCGCCGCGGGGGGATGCGACCCGGGAGGGCGCCGACGCCGCTCCCGCGTCCACATCACCGTGAGGAAGGTGCCCAGCGCCAGCAGCGTCGCGACGCCGCCGAGGCGCATCACCCGCATCGCCCAGAGCACGTAGCCCTGGCCCTGCGGGTCGTAGTGATAACAATAGAGGATCAGCCGCTCGACGGTGCTGATCGAGCGCCCCTGGGAGGCCTCGAGCAGACCGACGCGCACATCCGTCGGCCGATATTGGATGCCGTACAGGTAGCGGGCGACCCTCCCGTCGGGGGTGAGCAGCATCGTCACCGCGGGGTGCGCGTACTGGTCCTGCGCGCGGTCGTAGCGGTACTGGAAGCCCACCGCGTCGGCGACGCGGCGGATCTGCGACTCCGACCCGGTGAGGAAGTGCCAGCCGCGCGCGCCCGACGGTCGGTTGTACTGGGCGAGCACCCTGCCCCGGCGCTCGCTGGCCACAGCAGTGGTCTCCCGCGGGTCGATGCTGATCGTGACCGCGTCGAACTCCACCCCAACACTCCAGGTGGTCTCCTGGAGCGCACGCACCGCGGCGTTGAGCACCATGTTGCAGAGCGTGGCGCAGCGCGAGTACGCGAGGTTGAGCACCACCGGGCGCCGCCCGTCGAAGTAGTGCCCAAGGCGCACCGGCCGGCCCGTCTCGTCGAGGAAGGTGGCGTCGCCGGGCACCTGGCCGTTGAGGTGCTCGATGACGCCAATGTTCTGCATCTCCCGCGGGAGGACGTTGACCTGCGCGTTGGCAGCCCGCGAGGACATCGCGAGCGCGGCGCAGAGGGACAACATCGCTGGGGAGACGCGCGGGCTCATACGACGCTCAGTGGGCTCCAGGTGCGTGCGGGGCAACCAGGGGGGCGACCGCCGCGGGGGCGACCGGCGCGGGGGCGACCGGGGCGGGAGCCGGCGCGGGGGCGGGCTCGACGACCGGCGGGGCCACGGGCGCGGGCGGGCGCGGCACCTCGCGAGGCATCAGCGTCCACCCGGAGAGGGCGGCGATGTCCGTCGAGGCGGCGGGGCTGATCGCGCCCGCGCGCTGGCCCTGGGCGACGCTCGCCATCGAGGCCTGGAGACGGCCGAGGCGGCGCTCCTCCTCGGCGCGCACCCGAGCTGCGGTCCAGATATACGAGTCGCCGTGGAGCGCCTGGTCGATGTTCTCGCGAGCGCGAGAGTCATAGGCGCTGTTGAAGTAGGAGACGAAGAACACCCGCATCGTCATCAGGATGCCCAAGGACAGCCCGGCGACGGTGATGATGACCTTGATCGGTGGTTCGGTCTTGTCGACAGCCATGATCGCTCGGATCCTCGTTCAGGTGTTCTCGAAGCGCTTGGAGCGCCCGAAGCGGGGGTCGCCCACCGGCACCACCGGGTGCTGCGACATGCGATAGAAGACCGCGGCCAGGTAGACGCCGCCGACGCCGAGGAGGCACGCGAGGTCCATCCAGTGGGGCGCGAGCGCCTCTGCGGTCTGCGGGCCGATGCCGCGCTGCGCGGCATAGTTGGGGAGCACCTCCCAGTACATCTCGACGACGTGCATGGTGAGGAGCAGGCCCGCGGCGAACGCGAGCACCTTCTGCCCGCCGTAACGCTTGGTGTTGCGCGAGAGCAGCAGGGCGAAGGGCACCACGAAGTGCAGGAAGAGGATCGCGAGGCTGACGGTCTTCCAGGGGCCGTTGCTCCACCGGAGGTGGAAGAAGACGGTCTCCTCGGGGATGCTCGCGTACCAGATCAGGAAGAACTGCGAGAACGAGATGTACGCCCAGAAGACGTTGAACCCGAAGAGCAGCTTGCCGAGGTCATGGAAGTGCTCGGTGGTGATCGCGTTGCCGCTCACGCCCGAGGCGCGCATCGCGTAGGAGACCAGCACCAGCACCGAGAGGATCGCCACCATCGTGGTGGAGAAGAGCTGCACCCCGAAGATGGTCGAGTACCAGTTGGGGAGCAGGGACATCATCCAGTCGAAGACCGCGAAGGTGGTCGTCAGCGCGAGCCCGAAGGTCGCCGCCGGGGCCATCGCCTGCGAGCTGGCGGTGAGCTTGAGGTCCCTGGTGCTGTCCTGGAGCGTACTGTTGCGGAAGAGCTTCAGCGCCAGGAAGGTCCAGAAGAGAAAGTAGATCACCGCGCGGACCGCGAAGAAGCCCTTGCTCAGGTACCAGGCCTTCGAGGCCATCACCTCGGCGTGCAGGGAGTGCTCGATCTGCTCGTCGGACATCCGATGGCCGGCCGCGTGCTGCCCGTGCTCGCCGTGCGCGGGCGCCGGGTGGGCCGTGTCGCCGTGCTGCCCTTCGGTCCCGACGGGCGCGTGGGCGTCGCCGTGCTCGCCCGCGGCGGCGGGCGCGTGGGTCGCGCCGTGGTCGCCGTTCCACCACGGGAGCAGGTGGTCGAGGTTGGCCACGATCGGGAGGAAGAGCAGCGCGAAGATGGGCAGCGCGCTCATGAAGAACTCCGCCGTCCGCCGGACCGTCACGCTCCAGCCAGCGTTGGTCAGGTGCTGGAGGAGCACAAAGAAGGTCGCGCCGATGGAGATCGTCAGGAAGACGAAGAACGCGAAGAGGTACGAGAACGAGAAGCGCTGCGCGTCGGCGGCGAAGCCTGCGCCCGCGCCCGCGAGGCCGAGGGCGCCGACGCCCGCGGCGATCTTCCAGGCGTTCGCCCAGCCGGTGCCGACGGTGCGGTAGTCAGTCTTGTCGGTCGTGGTGGCGGCGCTCACGGCGTGGCTCCGTTGTTGATCTGGCTGAGCTGGAGCGCGCGCACGTACGAGACGATCGCCCAGCGATCGCTCACCGGGATCTGCGCGGAGTATCCAGGCATGTTGCGCACCCCGTTGGAGATGGTGGCGTAGAGCTGACCGTCGGGGATGTGCCGCACCCGGTCGTCGTGCAGGTTGGCCGGCTGAGGGTACTGGTAGCGCGGGCCGTCGGGGCCGATGCTCCGGAGGTACACGAGGCCGCGCCCGTCGCCCACGCCGCCGTGGCAGGGGGTGCAGTAGATGCCGTAGCGCTGCTGGCCGCGACGCACCATTGCATCGAGCCCGCCGGCGGCCTGCGCGACCCGGTCGGGGATGGTCATCACGTAGGCGGGGCTGTCGTTCTCGTGGCCGAGGGTGACGGCGTCGTCGTCGAAGCCCTCGTCACGGCCGACAGTAAAGTTGGCGTACTGCACGTTGGCGCCGCCCGGGAAGCGCGCGACGGTGCCCTCCGGAGGGTTGCGCATCGTGCGGTGGTCCGCGAAGAAGGGGCTGCGCGCCTGGGAGTTGTAGCGCTGCTGGAAGTGCATATTGCGCAGCGGGGTGATCGGCGGGTCGGCCGAGACCTCGCCCCGACAACCGACCACGAAGACCGCGAGGGCCGCGGCGATGGGGATTGCGCGACTCACGACTCAGTGTCCTCGATGATCTCGATGTGGTTGGGGTGCGTCGAGGCGATGAGCTCTGGCGTGCGGTCGGCGTGGAACTTCGGGTCGGCGTACTCGACGCTCACGAAGAACTTGTCGTCCGTCGCGGCCTTGAAGCGGTCGCTCTCGAAGACCGGGTGGTGGTGCCGCGGCAGCCGGTTGAGCCCGAACATCCCGAATACCGCCCCGAAGGCGGAGAGCAGGATGGTCAACTCGAAGCACACCGGCACATACGCGGGGAGCGAGATCGCCGGCTTGCCGCCGACGATGATCGGGTAGTCGATGCCGTTGGTGTAGGTGATCAGGGCGATGCCGGTCATGAGGCCGGTGATGCCCATCACCAGAACGATCCAGCCGAGCTTCGAGTCGCTCATGCCCATCGCCGCGTCCATCCCGTGGATGGGGAAGGGCGTGTGCGTGTCGAACCTGGTGAAGCCCGCGTCGCGGAGCTTCTCGGCGGCCTTCATGCAGGCCCTGGGGGTCTCGTACTCCGCGAGGAGCAGCGCGGGCCTGCCCTCCGGGACGCTCACCGTGGTGGTCTCAACCGACATGGCTCAGTGCCCCTCCGCCGTGGTGGCGAGCGCGGGCTCGCCGTGGCTGTCGCCCTCGTGGGCCTCGTCGTGGTGCTCGCCGTGGTGGGGGTCCGCCTCCGGGAGGATGCTCTTGAGCTCAGCGATGGCGATCATCGGCACCCACCGGAGGAAGAGCAGGAATAGCGTAAAGAAGAGGCCCAGCGACCCGAGGTAGGTGGTGATGTCCACCAGCGTCGGGTGAAAGTAGCCCCAGGAGCTCGGGATGAAGTCCCGGTGCAGCGACGTCACGATGATCACGAAGCGCTCGAACCACATGCCGATGTTGATGAAGATCGACACGACGAAGCTCAGCGGGATGTTCGTGCGCAGGCGCTTCGACCAGAAGAGCTGCGGCGAGATCACGTTGCACGAGATCATGATCCAGTACGCCCAGGCGTACGGGCCGGTCGCACGGTTGATGAAGACGTACCGCTCGTACTCGTTGCCGGAGTACCAGGCGATGAAGAACTCCATTGCGTACGCGTAGCCAACGAGCGAACCCGTCGCGAGCATGATCTTGTTCATCAGCTCGACGTGGGTCATCGTGACCAGGTCGGTGAGCTTGAACACCGAGCGAGCGATGAGCAGGAGCGTCATCACCATCGCGAAGCCCGAGAACACCGCACCGGCGACGAAGTAGGGCGGGAAGATGGTGGTGTGCCAGCCGGGCTCGACCGAGGTGGCGAAGTCGAAGGACACCACCGAGTGCACGGAGAGCACGAGCGGCGTCGAGAGCGCCGCAAGGATCATGTAGGCGCGCTCGTAGTTCTGCCAGTGACGGTTGGAACTCCGCCAGCCGAGGGCGAGGAAGCCGTACACCATGCGCCGCAGGCTGTTCTTCGCACGGTCGCGCAGCGTGGCGAGGTCGGGAATGAGGCCGACGAACCAGAAGAGTGACGACACCGTGAAGTACGTGCTCACGGCGAACACGTCCCAGAGGAGCGGGCTCTTGAAGTTGGGCCAGATGCCCATCTGGTTGGGGATGGGCGCCAGATAGTACGCGTGCCAGACGCGGCCGACGTGGATGCCCGGGAAGATGAGGGCGCAGATGACCGCGAAGATGGTCATCGCCTCGGCGAAGCGGTTGATGGACGTGCGCCACTTCTGCCGGAAGAGGAACAGCACCGCGGAGATGAGCGTCCCCGCGTGACCGATGCCCACCCACCAGACGAAGTTGGTGATGTCCCAGGCCCAGCCGACCGGGGAGTTGTTTCCCCAGACGCCGACGCCCCTCCAGAACAGGTACCCGATGGACCCGAGCAGCACGCCGGTGAAGCTGAACGCCGTGAGGAAGGCGATCCACCACCCCTTGGGCGCAGGGTTCTCCGTCACCCGGGCCACGGCCTCGGTGATGGACTTGAAGGTGCTCTTCGGGGCGATGAGGTCCTTCTCGCCAATGGCCTTGATCGGTGCGTCGAAGCTCATCCGAGCATCTCCGGGTTCGGATTGCGGATCTTCGCGAGGTACAGGGTGCGCGGCTGCGTGCCGATCTCCCCGAGCAGCGCGTACCGCCGGTCGTTGCGATGCATCTCGGCGATGCGGCTCTCGCGGTCGTTGAGGTCACCAAACACGATCGCGTCCGCGGGGCAGGCCTGCTGGCACGCGGTCATCAACTCGCCGTCGCGGAGGTGCCGGCCGCGGCCGTTGTCCGCGCGGCGCGCCTCGATCTTCCGGCCCTGGATGCGCTGCACGCAGTAGGTGCACTTCTCCATCACGCCGCGGAAGCGCACCGTGACGTTCGGGTTCATCTGCATCCGCACCGTCTCGGGGACGTCGGCGTCCTCCGGCTGGTACACGCCGTCGTTGTGCCAGTTGAGGTAGTTGAAGCGTCGGACCTTGTACGGGCAGTTGTTGGCGCAGTACCGCGTGCCGATGCAGCGGTTGTAGGCCATCTCGTTGAGCCCCTCGGGGCTGTGCACCGTGGCGTTCACCGGACAGACGTTCTCGCAGGGCGCCTCTTCGCAGTGCACGCACGCGAGCGGCTGGAAGGCCACCGCCGGGTCGCTCGTGGCCTCCGGGTCGCGGTCGTTGCCGTGCGCCTTCGGGCTGACGAAGTACCGGTCGATGCGCAGCCAGTGCATCTCGCGACCGCGGGACACCTGCTCCTTGCCGACCACGGGGATGTTGTTCTCTGACTGGCAGGCGACGACGCAGGTGTTGCAGCCCGTGCAGCTCGCGAGATCGATGGTCATGCCCCAGCGGTGGCCGGTGCTGTAGTCCACCTCGCGCCACAGCGGCAGCGTGCGGGGCGTCGGGGAGCGTCGGGCGGCGAAGTTGGGCGTCTCGTTGAAGTCCGCCAGCGTGGCCTCGACCGCCATCGGACGGCCTTCCATGCGGAAGTGGTCCTGGGTCTGCGAGAGGGGGTAGGTCGCACCGGTCTTCGAGACCGTCACGCCGTCCGTGAACCAGAGCGCGTTGGCAGAGCGCAGGGGCGACACGTCGAAGCCCTTGCGGGTGCCGACGCGGCCCGCCTTCGTGCGACCCCAGCCCAGCGGCAGCCCGACGCTCCAGTCGGCCTGGCCCGGGAGGATCCAGGCGACCAGCTCGACCGATCGGTTGCCCTTCGACAGCCGGACCATGTCGCCGTTGGCGATGCCGAGGCCCTGGGCCGTGGCAGGCGACACGTACGCCGCGTTGTCCCAAGTGATCTTGGTGACCGGGTCCGGGAGCTCCATCAGCCAGGCGTTGTTGGCGTGGCGCCCGTCGAGCATCTTGTTGTCGACGAGGAAGTTCACCTCGAGGTTGTTCTGCCCGATCGGCGCGCCCGCCTGGCGCTGCCCCATGCGCTGCGCCACCGCGCCGCCCAGGATCGCGGGAACCGCGGCGCCCGAAGCCCCCTCGGTGTGAACACCGCGGTTGAGCGCCCGGCGCCAGGCGCGGTTGGAGATCACCGCGGGCACGCCGGCGCCCCGGTGGGTCTCCTGCACCAGGTCGTGGCCGCGGGTCGACGGCGCATCGGCGATGAAGGCGAGCAGCTCGATGTCCGAGCGGCCCTGGAAGAGCGGCTGGATGAGGGGCTGCTGGATGGCTACGGTGCCGTCGATCGACTGGCCATCGCCCCAGGCCTCGAGCTCGTGCGCCCGCGGGATGTGCCACGTGCTGCGCTCTGCCGTCTCGTCGCGGTGCGACGAGAGCAGGAAGCTGTTGGGCACCCTGGCAAGCTTTTCACCGAACGCGAGGTCGCCCGGCGCGTCGTACACCGGGTTCGCCCCGAGGATCACCAGCGCCTGCACCTGGCCGCCGCCCATCGCCTCGGCGAGCGCCGCGATGTCGGCGCCGTGGTCGACCTCGTCTCGGTCGGCCGGGGCGACGTACTGCACCGTCTGCCCGGCGTTACCGAGGGCCTGGTTGATGGCGTGCGCGAGCGCGTGCACGGTCGGCGGCTGGCGCGAGCCGACCACCAGGGCCGAGGCGCCGCGGTGCGCCACGAGGTCGGCGGCGACCGCCTCGATCCATTTTGCCGGAACGCCCTGCGGCGCCTGCGCGTTGCGCACCGCTGCGGCGATGGCGCCGAGGTCGATGCCATGCTGCGAGACCAGCCGACCGGCGAGGGCCTGGAGGTAGAGCTCCACCTCGCGGGCGGCGAGGCGAAGGCGGTGGTCGGCGTTGGCGCCGGTGGTCGTGTACGAGGGTTCCACCACGTAGAGGCGACTCATCTCCGGGCCGGGGCGGCGCCCCTGGGCGAAGCCGCGGGTGTTGCGCACCGCGCCGGACTCGGTCTGGAGGAAGTCGCTGTCGAGGGAGACGATCACCCGCGCGCGCTCGAGGGCGAGCACCGGGAGGACGACCTGCCCGAAGGCCAGCCGCGCGCCCTCGCGGGCGTTACTGTTCGACGCCGCGCTCCAGGTGTGGAAGCGCGCGTTGGGGAAGCGCCGGAGCACCGCCTGCCGGAGGCGCACGAAGGTCGGCGAGCTGGTCGGCGACGCGAGGATGCGGAGCCCGGTGCCGCCGTTGCCGGCTTGCGTCTGGAGCACCGCGCGGAGGGCTGCCTCGGCGTCGGCGTAGCGCTTGTCTTCGCCGTGCGACGACGGCTGGCGCGCGCGGTCGGGGTCGTAGAGGTCGAGCACCGTCGCCTGCGCGAGCAGGTCGGTCTTGCCGCGGCTGGCGCTGTGGTCGGGGTTGCCCTCGATCTTGGTGGGACGCCCCTCGTGGCTCTCGACGAGCAGGCCGAGCGACTCGCCGCGCCGGTCGATGACCGTGGCGTAGTAGCTCGTCACGTTGACGGCCACGTCTTCGGGCATGCGGGCGTACGGCAGGATCTTGTCGACCGGGCGGCGGCAGCCCTCGAGGGTGCCGAGCGCGACGGCCGCGCCCATCAGGGTCATGAACCCGCGGCGCGAGACCCCGTCGGAGAAGTCGAGGGCCTCCCGCGGAAACTCCGCGGCGAGGTGCGCCCGGGCGGACGGGTCGGCGCTCTCCTGGAGCGTGAAGTCATCGAGGCTGGTCCAGTAGACCGCCGCGTCCGGCGCGGGCCCCTCGAACTCGTATGGCTTGCGATGCGTCATCGGTGACACCCTGAGCACGTCTGCGGTGGGTTGAGAACGCGCGGCGGCTGCGCGGTACCACTCAGGCTCGGATCCATGTTGGTAATCTGGTCGATCGGGCGGATGTGCGGCCCGGGGTTTCGGTGACACTCGAGGCACCAGGCCATGCTCAGCGGCTGGCTCTGACGCACGACTTCCATCTGGTCGATGCGGCCGTGGCACTCGACGCAGCCGACACCCGAAGAGAGGTGAACGCTGTGGTCGAAGTACGCGTGGTCGGGCAGTCGATGGACCTTCACCCACTCCAGGGCCTGGCCGCTCTCCCAGCTCTCGCGAACCGGCGCAAGCCGGGCCGAGGTGGTGCGCACCAGTGAGTGGCAATTCATGCAGGTCTGCGTCGGCGGGATCATCGCGTGCGCGGCGCGCTCGATGTTCGCGTGGCAGTAGCGACAGTCCATGCCCATCTGTCCGGCGTGCAGCAGGTGGCTGTACGGCACGGGCTGGCGTGGCTGATAGCCGACCTGCGTGTTGCTGGGTGAGAAGTAGTACCAGACCAGCGACGTCACGATGCCGCCCGCGAGGGCGACGACGACGGCGACGATGGCCGGCAGACGGTTGAGTGAGCGCGGGAAGATCTGCATCTGAGGTTTGTCTTCGGTCAGCTCGCCGGCGCGTTGAACGCGTCCTCGGTTCTCCCGCCCTGTGACCAGACGTCACAGGACCGCGGTGCCGCTAGCACCATATTTGCGGCAACCCTGTCAAGAAGCATCGCTGTCGGCCGGGGAGTCGGGCGCCTGCCAGGAGACTCCCGACAAGACCTCTCACCGGAGTCGTTCGCGGGCGAGGACGCTAACAGGTTCATCTGGGGTTCGCGCGAGGAATCGTCAGAGATGATGTCTACCACCGCCTTCTCGCCGTCGGGTATGGAGTGCCGCCGGGTTGCCCCGGCAAGGGTCCCGCCGCGACTGCACCTCACGTCCGGCCCACAGCCCGGCGCGCAGGGGCGGTTCTGTGCTAACGCAGCCCTCGTCATGAACCACTCGTTCATTCTCTCACCCGCCGAGCTCTCCCCGCTAGAGGTCGACCGCATCGTCGAGCTCGCGCTCGCCGAAGACCTCGCCGCGGGCGACGTCACCACCCGCACTGTCGTGCCGCCCGACGCGCTGGCGCGCGGAACCTTCTCCGCCCGCGAACCCATGGTCCTGGCGGGCCTCTCGGTGGCCGCGCGGGTCTTCGCCCGGGTCGACCCGCGGGTCACTTTCACCCCCCGCATGTCCGACGGCGCAGCGCTCGCTCGGGGGGCCGTCGTCGCGTCCATCGAAGGCCCCGCGCACGGGGTGCTCACCGGCGAGCGCAGCGCGCTCAACCTCCTCCAGCGCATGTGCGGCGTCGCCACCCTCACCCGGCGCTACGTCGACGCCCTCGGGCCGGGCAGCCGCGCGCGGATTACCGACACCCGTAAGACCAACCCCGGGCTGCGCGCCCTCGACCGCTACGCTGTTCGCGCGGGCGGCGGCCACAACCACCGCAACGACCTCTCTTCGGCGGTGCTCATCAAGGACAACCACGTCGCCGTGTGCGGCGGCGTCCGCCCAGCCATCGAGCGCGCCCGCCGCGCGGCCCCGCACACCATGCGCATCGAGTGCGAGGTGCAGTCCCTCGCCCAGCTCGACGAGGCCCTCGCCGCCGGGGTCGACGTGCTGATGCTCGACAACTTCGACGACGCGCTGACCCTCGAGGCCCTGCGGCGCATCCGCGCGCTCGCCCACCAGCCCGTCGTGGAGGTCTCCGGCGGCCTCACCCTGGAGCGCATCCCGGTGCTGGCGGCGATGGGCGTCGACGTGCTCTCCATCGGGGCGCTCACCCACGGTGCGCGGGCGGTGGACATCGGCCTCGACCTCGAGGTCACCGGCGCGTGGGCCGACGCCGCGCCGTAGCGCGATGGAAGAACTCCTGGACTTTGTCCCGCCCCCGGGCTGCCGGCTGGGGCGGCCGTTGATCTTGAAGGCGCTCACCGGGTCGACCAACGACGACGCCCGCGCGCTCGCCTCGGCCGGCGCCGGGCACGGCACCGTGGTGCTCGCCGACGCGCAGACCGCGGGCCGCGGGCGCCTCGGCCGGACGTGGTCGTCCCCCCCGGGTGAGAACCTCTACCTGTCGATCGTCTGGCGCGCGGGCCTCGACGCGGTCGACCCGCCGCTGCTCGCGCTCGGCGCCGGGCTCGCGGTCTCCGAGGCGCTCGACGCCTTCACCCCGACGCCGACCGCCGTGAAGTGGCCCAACGACGTGCGCCACCGCGGGAAGAAGGTCGCGGGCCTGCTCGCCGAGGCCATCTACCGGGGCACCACGCCGAGCGCGGTCGTGCTGGGCCTCGGCGTCAACGTGCGCGGCGGCGCGATGCCTGCCGAACTCACCGGTATCGCGAGCTCGCTGCGCATCGTGCGCGGGGCCGACCTCGACCGCGCCGCGGTGCTGGGCGCGCTGCTCCTGGGGCTCGACACGACCCTGGGCGCCCTCTGCGCCCACGGCTTCGCGGCGATCCGCGAGCGGCTCATGGCGCGGTGCGAGACGCTCGGCGCGCGGGTGACCGTCGGCGGCGTGACGGGCACGGCGATCGACCTCGACCCCGCCGGCGCGCTGATGGTGCGCGACGACCGCGGGACCCTCCACGCGGTGCGAGCAGGCGAGGTGCTGGTCAGGCAATAGCCGCGAGCGCGGCCACGAGGGCGCGCCCGTCGGCCGGGCGGCCGGAGGCTTCGGGCGCGAGGCAGCGCTGTAGCAGCCGCGCGACGGCGGGGTGCTCGCCGAGGCCCAACGCGAGGCCCATGGCGCCGAAGGAGTACACGTCCGAGCCCGGGGCGATGGGCTCGCCGGGGCGCGCCTCGGGCGCGGTGAATCCGGCCGTCCCCTCGACGGCGTCGGCCCGCCCGCCCGCCCGCCGCGCGAGGCCCAGGTCAGACACCACCGCGCGCCCGTCGGCGCGCAGCAGCACGTTGCCGGGCTTCAGGTCGCGGTGCACCCAGCCCGCCTCGTGCATCCGGGCCAGCGCAAGCGCCACGTCCCGAACCCACCCCCGCGCCTGCTCGGCCGCGATCGGGCCGCGGGCGATCACCTGCCGGAGCGATCCGCCCGCGCAGTGCTCCATCACCAGGGCGCCCTGCTCGGGCCGCACGTCGAGGAGCCGCACCACGCGCGCCGAGCGCACGGCCTCCGCGACCTCGGCCTCCGCCCGCATCCTCGCGCGCCGCGCCTCGCGGCCGCTGCCCCCGTGGTGCAGCTTCACCGCCACCTCGCGCCCGAGCCGCTCGTCCCGCGCCAGGAACACCGCACCCGCGCCGCCGCGCCCGAGCTCCTTCAAGAGCACGTACCGCCCGATGCCGGCCCGCGCGTCGGGCGCCAGCAGCGTCGCCCCCGCGTCGCCGGGGCGGGCCCCCTCCCCCAGCTTGCGGAGCCGCTCGCGTGCACCGGGAAACGACAGGTCACACGCCACCAACTCCTCCAGCCATCGCGCCGCGGCGTCCCGATCGCCGCGCTCGATGCACAGGTCCGCGAGACCGAGCCGCGCCCGCAGCGCGCCGTCGCCGGGCCGCCGCGCGGAGGCCTCCAGCACCTGCGCCGCCACGCCCGCTTCCCCGCGGCCCTGGAAGTACTCCGCCAGCAACAGCGACGCGTCGTCGTCCAGGTCGTCCCGCGCGCTCAGCTCCCGGAGCATCCGCACGAGCCCGGTCGCCGCCGCGGGGTCGATCTCGCCGCGCAGCGACGCCACGGCGCGGCGTACGGCGTCGCCGGGCGGGAGGGCCCGCAGTCGCTCGGGAACAGGGCTCTCCGGCGCCTTCGGTCGCGCCGGCGTCGGCCGCGGCGGCTTCGACGTCGGCTCGGGCGCCTCCGCGTCGTCGACCGGCGCCTCGGCCGGCCCGGCCTTCGATCCCGTGACGCGTCGCAGCCAGTCCAGCAGTCCCATGGTCGCTCCTACAAGACCTCGATCCAGCCGTGGGGGCCGTCCACCCGGTCGCCGTGCGCGAGCACCATCGGCATCGCGACCCGCTGCCCGTTGAGCTGCACCGGCGCCGCGGGCTCGAGTTCGAGGCCACTCTCCCCCACCCGAAGCGCGCCCAGCGGCGTACGCCACGCCCCGGCGAGCACGGCCACCCGCCTCCCCCGGTCGAGGCCCCGCTCGACGAGCAGGGTCAGCGCCCCCTCGTCGAGCCCCACCCGCAGCACGAGGTCGTCGCCGAGTTCGATGCGCTGTCCGTCGCGCAGCGCCATCGGCGCCCCGATGCGCAGCCCGTCGAGGCGCGTCCCGGCGCGGCTCTCCAGGTCGCGGAGTTCGTATCCCCCCGCGGGTTCGGCCGCCCGCGCGAGCTCGCAGTGGCGCCGCGAGACGCCCGCCCCGCGCAGCACGAGGTCGCCCTCGCGCCCGATCACCAGGGGCAGCCGACCGATGAGGCTCACCGCCTCGCCATCGACCCGCAGCTCGCTCCGACCGCCGCGCAGCAGCGAGACGTCACGCTGGTCGAGCAGCCGCCGCGCCTCGTGGTCGTCAGCGTTGGCTCCCACCCACTGGCGCAGCGCGGCGAGCGAGCCCGGCCGGTCGCCCGAGCGCCAGCGGCTGTCGGCGTCCTCCGTGGCCGCGCGGCGCCGGAGCCCGTGACGGTCGACGTCGTCGCGCGCCCCCGTCAGGCGCTCGAGGGCCTCGACGTCGCCGGAGAGGGTGAGCGTTCGCACGATGCCCTCGCGGTCTTCGAGCACCACGTAGGCCCGGGCGGCGTCGCCGTGCTCCCCGAGGGCCTCCAGCGCGCGGGCGGCCTCGGCGAGCGCGCGGCGGTCGTCGTCGGTGCGAGGGGGGCTGTCCTCGGACTCCTCCACCGCGAGCCGCGCGAGGCGTCGACGCGCCTCGGCGCGCTGGGCGTCGTCGCGCGCGACGGTGGCCGCACGGGTGAGCAGCGCGCGCCGCGCCTCCAGGCCCCGGGTGGTGTCCGCGACGGCCAGCAGCACCCGCACGGCCTCGTCCCGCGAGCCAGCGTCCACGTAGAGACGCACCGCGTCTTCGAACCGACCCTCCGCCTCCGCCCGCTCGGCTGCGCCGGTCGACCGGAATGCGCGCGACAACCACGACCACATGGATGATCCTCGTCCAGGCGTGATAGATAGCACGGTGTGCGCTGTCTCGACCTCGCGACCGCTGTGATGCACCGCGCCCGTCGACAGTGGCCCCAACCGATCCATCGACGACGAGAAGGAGGGTGTGATGTCTAGCGGCAATCGCCTCGGCGAACTTCTGGTGCGGGAGAAGCGCATCTCCCTGACGCAGCTCAAGGCGGCGCAAGACGAGCAGAGGCGCACGGGGCAGAACCTCACGTACGCGCTGGCGAAGCTCGGGTACATCTCCGAGAAGGAGATCGCGAACTTCCTGGCACAGGAGTACCGCGTCCCGTCCATCGACCTCAACGCGGTCGAGCTCGACCCCGAGCTCGGCAAGATCGTCACGAAGGAGATCTGCGAGAAGCACCGCATCGTGCCCATCTCGCGGGCGGGCACCTCGCTCATCGTCGCGATGAGCGATCCCACCAACCTCAACGCCATCGACGCGGTGCGCTTCCTCTCGAACTACAACGTCGAGCCCGTGGTCGCGAGCGAGAACGCCATCCTCGCGGCCATCGAGCGGATGTTCCAGGCGCAGGCGCAGGCCAGCGACATCGAAGACGCGCTGAGCGAGTTCGCCGACGGCGACATCGAGTTCGGCGACGACGAGGAGGTCGAGACCAACGCGATGGAGCTGGCCAAGGCCAGCGAAGACGCTCCCATCGTGCGGCTCTGCAACGCCATCCTGCTCAACGCCATCAAGGTGCGCGCGAGCGACATCCACATCGAGCCCTACGAGAAGAAGCTCCGGGTGCGGTACCGCATCGACGGCGTGCTCCGCGAGGAGATGTCCCCGTCCATCAAGATGAAGAACGCGATCTCGTCGCGCATCAAGATCATGTCGAGCCTCGACATCGCCGAGCGTCGCCTCCCGCAGGACGGGCGCATCAAGCTGAAGATGCCGGGCGGCAAGGAGATGGACTACCGCGTGTCCGTGCTCCCCACCATCTGGGGCGAGAAGATCGTCATGCGCTTGTTGGACAAGTCCAACCTGCAGCTCGACATGACCAAGCTGGGCTTCGAGAAGCAGGCGCTCGAGTGGTTCATGAAGGCCATTCACAACCCCTTCGGGATGGTGCTGGTCACGGGCCCGACGGGGTCGGGCAAGACCACGACGCTCTACTCGGCGCTCTCCGAGCTCAACAAGATCTCCGAGAACATCTCCACCGCCGAAGACCCCGTCGAGTACAACCTCCAGGGCATCAACCAGTGCCAGATGCACGACGACATCGGGCTCAACTTCGCCGCGGCGCTCCGCTCCTTCCTCCGGCAGGACCCGGACATCATCATGGTGGGCGAGATCCGCGACTTCGAGACGGCGGAGATCGGCGTGAAGGCCGCGCTCACGGGCCACATGGTGCTCTCGACGCTGCACACCAACGACGCCCCGGGCACGGTGTCGCGCCTCCTCAACATGGGCATCGAGCCCTTCATGGTGACCGCCGCGACCACCCTCGTGCTCGCCCAGCGCCTCGCCCGGCGCATCTGCACCGAGTGCAAGCAGGAGGTGAAGGTCGCCCCCGACGCGCTGCGCGAGATCGGCTTCAAGGAGGAGGAGGTCGCGCAGGCCAACGGGCGGCTCTGGAAGGGGCAGGGGTGCGGCAACTGCAACAGCACGGGGTACCGCGGCCGCGTCGCGCTCTACGAGGTGATGCCGATGTGGGACGAGCTCAAGGAGCTCGTCCTCCAGGGCGCCTCGGCGGCCGAGCTCAAGACCCAGGCGATCCGCTGCGGCCTGCGCACCCTGCGCATGAGCGGGATCACCAAGTGCCTGGAGGGCGTGACCACCACCGAGGAGATCATCCGCGTGACCTTGTCGGACGTGAACAAGTCCGCCACCTGAGCCCCTCGCCATGACCGTCCCCGCCGACCCTTCACCCCCGTCGATCCTCGAGCTCCTCCGCATCATGGTCGAGCGGAGCGCCAGTGACCTCCACATCACCACCGGCGCCCCGCCGATGCTACGCATCGACGACCAGCTCATCCCGCTGCGCCGCAACCTCGCGGTGCTCACGCCGGCGGACACCCAGCGGCTCTGCTACCAGATCCTCACGGAGGAGCAGCGGGCACGCTTCGAGCGCAGCTGCGAGATCGACCTGTCCTTCGGGGTGAAGGGCCTCGCGCGCTTCCGCGCGAACATCTTCCTCCAGCGCGGCGCGGTGGCGGGCACCTTCCGCGCGATCCCCTTCAAGATCCTCGCGCTGGAGGAGCTCGGCCTGCCGCCGGTGGTGGGCGACTTCGTCACCAAGGCCCGCGGGCTGGTGCTCGTGACGGGCCCCACGGGCAGCGGGAAGACCACCACGCTCGCGGCCATCATCGACAAGATCAACGCCGAGACGCGCCAGCACATCGTCACGATCGAAGACCCGATCGAGTACATGCACCTCAACAAGAACTCGCTGGTCAACCAGCGCGAGGTGGGCACCGACTCGGCGACGTTCAAGGACGCCCTGCGCAACGTTCTGCGGCAGGACCCGGACGTCGTACTCATCGGCGAGCTGCGCGACCAGGAGACCGTCGAGGCCGCGCTCACGGTCTCGGAGACGGGCCACCTGGTGCTGGGCACGCTGCACACCAACTCGGCGTGGCAGGCCATCCACCGCGTGGTGGACATGTTCCCGGCGCACCAGCAGCAGCAGGCGCGCATCTCGCTGTCCTTCGTGCTCCAGGGGGTCGTGACGCAGCTGCTGCTGCCGCGCGCGGGCGTGCCGGGTCGCATCGCGGCGGTGGAGGTGCTCGTGCCCAACGCGGGCATCCGCTCGCTCATCCGCGAGGACAAGATCCACCAGATCTATTCGCTGATGCAGGTGGGCCAGACCGCGTCGGGGATGCAGACGATGAACCAGTCGCTGGCCACCCTGGTCGCGCGCCGGCAGATCACGATGGAGGAGGCGCAGGGGCGCTCCAACGATCCCATCGAGCTCCTCCAGTTGGTCGAGTCCGCCCGCGCCGCGGTTCCCTTGCGCCCGAGCGCTCCCCGAGATCCGTAGACACCGACCAGAACCTTTTGACCCCGGGGCGCGGGGCCAATACGATCGCGACCGATGCCGACGTTCACCTATGAGGCCAAGACCCGGACCGGTGAGGTTCGCACCGGCACCATGGAAGCCGACGACGAGGCCGCCGTCGGGCAACGGCTCCGACAGCAGCAGCTCCAGCCGGTGAAGGTGGCCAAGAAGGGCTTCAGCTTCAACTTCGGCGGCGGCGGCGGCAGCGTCACGACCAAAGACCTCGTGATCTTCACGCGGCAGTTCTCGACCATGATCGACGCCGGCCTGCCGCTGGTGCAGTGCCTCGACATCCTCGGGTCGCAGATCGAGAACCCTGCGTTCGCCCGCGTGCTCCGGACGGTGAAGAACGACGTCGAGGGGGGGCTCACCTTCAGCGATTCGCTCGCCAAGCACCCGCGCATCTTCGACCACCTGTTCTGCAACCTCGTCCGCGCCGGGGAGATCGGCGGCATCCTCGACACCATCCTCCAGCGCCTGGCGGCCTACATCGAGAAGAACGCCAAGCTGGTGCGCCAGGTGAAGAGCGCGCTCACCTACCCCATCGGCGTGATGTTCATCGCCGTCGCCGTCATCGCCGTGATGATGATCTTCGTGATCCCCACCTTCGAGTCGATGTTCAAGGAGTTCGGCGGCGAGCTCCCCGGGCTCACGCAGACGGTCATCAACGCGTCGCACTTCTTCGTCAACAACGTCTTCCTCCTCGTCGGCGGCACCGCCGGCAGCCTCTACGGCTTCGCCTACTGGAAGCGCACCCCCAACGGCACCCGCGTCATCGACCGCGCGCTGCTCCAGTTTCCCGTCATCGGCGGCGTCATGCGCAAGATCGCCGTGGCGCGCTTCACCCGCACCCTCGGCACCCTGCTCTCGTCCGGCGTGCCCATCCTCGACGCCATGGAGATCGTGGCGAAGAGCTCGGGCAACTACATCATCGAGCAGGGCATCATGACGGCCCGCGCGAAGATCGCCGAGGGCAAGAACATGGCGGAGCCCCTCGCGGAGACGCAGGTGTTCCCGTCGATGGTGGTGCAGATGATCGCCGTGGGCGAGCAGACCGGCGCGCTCGACACCATGCTCAACAAGATCGCCGACTTCTACGAGGAAGAGGTCGACGTCGCCGTCTCTGCGATGACCTCCCTGCTCGAGCCGATCATGATGGTGTTCATCGGCGGCAGCGTCGGCACCATGATCATCGCGATGTACCTGCCCATCTTTACGATGGCCGGTAACGTCAAGGCCGGCTGAGCCCATCGGAGGGGTTGTGCGCAGCCCGTCGCTCCTCCCGGAGCAGCTCTCCCTCGTCGGCAACTCCGACTCGCAACTCCGGGAGCGGTTCCAGCTGCTCACCGCCGCGCGGGTGATGGTCTGCACGGTCATCTTCGGCGGCACCGTCGCCGTCTACCTCGCCGAGGGCCACTCCCTCGACGACGCCACGCCGAAGCTCCTGCTCTCGGTGATCATCGCCATCTACGCCGCCTCCCTCGTCTACGCGCTGCAGATCCGCTCCGCGCCCCGCGGACGCCTGCAGCGCCTCACCGCGGTGAGCATCGCCCTCGACCTCGCCGCCTGGACCGTGCTCGCCTACGCCACCGGCGGCGCGGGCTCGCCGCTCAGCACCCTCTTCGGCCTGAGCACCCTCACCGCCGCCCTCGTCCTCGGCGGCAACGGCACCCTCTGGACGGCGGTCTCCTCGCTGTCCGCGTACGGCCTCCTCGCGCTCACGAGCGCGCTCGGCCTCGTCGATCCGCCCGCCGACCAGTTGCACATCCCGCACAACCCGATCGAGACCACCTACCAGATGCTGGTCACCCTCACGGCCATCGTCTCCATCACCGCCATCGGCGGCGCGCTGGCCGACCGGCTCGTGGTTACCGGCGACGCCCTGCTGCGCGTCGAGGCTTCGCGGGTGAGCCTCATCGCGCTCTACGAGGACGTGCTGCGCTCCATCCCCGCGGCGCTCGTCACGTACACCGCCGAGGGCCTCATCGACGGCACCAACCCCTTCGCGGCGCTCTTCCTCGACCTCGAGCCCGTCGAGATGCTCGGCCGCCCGGCGCACGAGGTGCTGCCCTTCATCCCCCGGGTGGCCCTCGACGGCGACGCCGGGAGCTCGAGCGGCGACGCCCGGCTGAAGACGCCCTACCGCGAGATCCCCGTCGCCTACCACGTCGCGCCGCTCTACTCGCACGACGGCACCCGCCGCGGCGGCATCGTGGTGGTCGAAGACCGCTCCCACGAGGAGGGGCTCCGCCACGCGGTGGAGACCTCCGAGCGCTTCGCCCAGCTGGGCCGCCTCGCGGCGGGCCTCGCGCACGAGATCCGCAACCCCCTCGGGGCCATCTCCGGGTGCGTCGAGCTGGTGCGCGAGACCGCCACGCTCGACAGCGAGGAGCGGGGCCTGCTGGCCACCGTCAGCCGCGACGTGGCGCGGCTCAACGACCTCGTCACCGACATGCTCCAGTTCGCGAAGCCGCGCATGCCCGACCGCACGCCGGTCGACCTCACGATGCTCGCGCGCGACGTCGTGGCCCTCGCCCGCACCTCCGGCGGCCCGGAGGCCCGGGTGCTCATCACGCTGCGGGACGAGCAGCCCGTCGTCGCGACGGTCGACTCCGCCCAGTGCAAGCAGGTGCTCTGGAACCTCCTGCGCAACGCCGCGCAGGCGTCGCGCGTCGGCGCCGAGGTGGAGATCTCCGTGACCGCCACCGAGCACGAGGCCGCCCTGCGGGTGCTCGACCGGGGCCCCGGCATCGAGCCTGAGCTGCGTGAGCGGATCTTCGACGCGTTCTACTCGGGCACGGCGCGCGGCACCGGGCTCGGGCTCGCGATCGTGAAGCGCATCGCCGACGCGCACCACGGGCGGGTGGAGATCCTCGAGCGCGACGGCGGCGGGAGCATCTTCGGGTGGGTGGTGCCGCGGGACGTCCACGCGGCGACGGCGGGGCCCTCGGAGCCGACCGGCGGGCTGCCGATCGTGTCGAGCTCTATGTCGCCGCCGCTGTCATGAGCCCTGCTGCCGGCGCTCCTTGGCGTCGACCGCGGCGACGAAGAGCCGGGTGTACTCCACCGCGGACGTGACCGAGAACACCATCGAGAGCACCACCAGCCACTGACCGCAGAGGTTGAGGTCGACCGGGCGCGGGTAGAACGGCACCACGGGGTAGCGGAAGTGCAGCACGAGGCAGAGGATGCCCACCATCTGGATGGCGGCCTTCCACTTGCCGCCCTCGCCCGCCGCGATGACCACGCCCTCGTTGGCCGCGATGGCCCGGAGCGACGTGATGGAGAGCTCGCGGCCCAGCAGCACCACGACGATCCACGGGGCGATGCGGCCCATGCGCGTCAGGTAGACCAGCGTCGCCATCACGAGGAGCTTGTCGGCGAGCGGGTCGAGGAACTTCCCGAACACGCTCACGAGGCCCTGCTTGCGAGCAAGGTAGCCGTCCAGGAGGTCGGTGACCGCGGTGGCGCCGTAGAGCCAGCCCGCGATGACGGCGTCGCGGGGGGTGCCCGCGGTGACGTAGTAGAGCACCACCGGAATCATCGCCACGCGGCTCATGGTGAGGGCGTTGGGGATGTTCCAGATGTCCGCGCGAGCGGAGGAACGCGGGCGGGCGGGGTCGGACACGGCGCGCACACTATCACCACGGCCCGCGCCGCAGTGGGCCGGGCGCCCGGCGGAAGCGCCGGGCGATGGCCCTGTCAAGAGACGGCGCTCGGTGGCAGAATCCGCGCGTGACCCGCGCCTCGAAGCTCGCCGACGTCGAGAACACCCGCACGATCCAGCCCGAGCGGCTGGTGGGCCCAACGATTCGCGGAATCCGCGTCACCGTCGTGAGCGGGCCCGACATGGGGGTGGACGCCGTGCTCGCCATCACCCGCGGCATCGTGGGGCGCAGCCAGGGCTGCGACCTGCGCCTGTCCGACCAGACCATCTCGGCCTTCCACGTCGAGCTCCACGCCGTCGACGACCAGGCCGCCATCCACGTGAAGGACCTCTCGTCGCGCAACGGCACCCGCTACGCCGGCGCGCGCATCGAGTCGGCGCTGCTCCCCTCCGGGGCCACGCTGGAGATCGGGAGCTCCGTCGTGCGCATCCAGCTCGACGCGGCGGTCGAGGCGCCGCTGCCCGACCTGCACTCCTTCGGCGAGCTGCGCGGGCGCAACGGCGCGATGCGGGAGATGTTCTCCACGCTTCAGCGCCTCGCGCGCACCGAGCTGTCGATCCTCATCGAGGGCCAGACCGGGACGGGCAAGGAGCTCGCCGCGCGCGCGGTCCACGACGCCAGCCTGTACGCCCAGGGGCCCTTCGCGGTGCTCGACTGCACGGCCATCCCCTCCACGCTCGCGGAGAGCGTGCTCTTCGGCCACGAGCGCGGCGCCTTCACCGGCGCGAGCGAGCGGCGCATCGGCATCTTCGAGGCCGCGGAGGGTGGCACGGTCTTCCTCGACGAGGTGGGCGAGCTCCCGCTCGAGCTGCAGCCCAAGCTCCTGCGCGTGCTCGAGCGCCGGGAGGTGGTGCGCGTAGGCAGCACCACCCCGAAGCCGGTGCAGGTGCGGGTGATCTCCGCGACCTGGCGCGACCTGCGCCAGATGATCAACCACGGGCGCTTCCGTGAAGACCTCTACTATCGGCTCGCGCAGGCGCGGGTGAACATTCCCCCGCTGAAGGAGCGCGCCGACGACATCCCGCTGCTCGTCTATCACTTCCTCCAGCGGCTGCCGTCGAACACGCAGGGCGCCCGCGCCATCTCGCCGGAGGCCCTCCAGGAGCTCATGCGACGTGAGTACGCGGGCAACATCCGCGAGCTGAAGAGCGCGGTCGAGCGCGCGGCGATGATGGCCGAGGGGGCGGTCATCACCCCGGCCGACCTGGCCTTCGAGCGCATCCTGTCCGGCGAGCGCACCAAGGCGCAGGGCACGCTGAGCGCCCCGTCGGCGACGGCCCCGTCGGGCTCCGACCCGCACCAGCCGCTCACGCCCTTCAAGGACGCCAAGCGCACGCTCATCGACGAGTTCGAGAAGGACTACCTCCAGCGCCTGCTGCACCGCACGGGGGACAACCTCTCGCGCGCCGCGGCGCTGGCGGGCATCGAGCGCCATTACCTCCGCGACCTCTTCCGCAAGCACGGCCTGCGCTCCGACGACTGACCGACCGCCCCCCTCTCACCCCGTCGTCCTCTTCCCCGCTGCCATGAACACCAAACGACTCCTCGCCGTGGTGCTCGCCGTCGCGCTGCTCTACGGCGCCATCGCGCTGATGGGCGACGTGCGCGCGCTCCGGGCGACGCTCTCCAGCTACGCCTGGTGGACCTTCGCGGCCTCGCTCGCGCTCTCCCTCGGCAACTACGGCCTCCGCTTCTTCAAGTGGGACTTCTACCTGCGCCGGCTGGGCATCCGCGACGTCCCGTGGGGGGAGAGCTTCTGCATCTACGTGGCGGGCTTCGCGATGTCCGTCACGCCCGCCAAGGCCGGCGAGGTCTTCAAGAGCGCGCTGCTCGCAAGCGCCCGCGGGTACCCCATCGCCCGCACCGCGCCCATCGTGGTGGCCGACCGCCTCACCGACCTCATCTCGCTCATCGCCATGGTCGCCCTCGGCGGCCTGCTGTTTCCCGGCGGCTGGATCGTCGCGCTCGCGGCTTCGTCGCTCGTCGTCGGCCTCATGCTCTTCGTGCTCGTGCGCCCGCTCGGCGACTGGGCCATCACCCAGACCGAGCGCTTCGCCCTCGGCCGCCGCCTCGCCCCGAAGGTGCGCGACGCCTACGACGCCCTGCGCCTGCTGGCCTCGCCGAAGGCGCTGCTCCTCCCGACCGCCATCTCCGTGGTCGCGTGGGCGCTCGAGGCCCTCGGCCTCTGGGTGATCCTCATCGGGCTGGGCACCCCTGCCCCGCTGTCGCTCGCGTCCTTCGTCTACGCCACGTCCACCCTCGCGGGCGCCGTGGCGATGCTCCCGGGCGGCGTCGGCGGCGCGGAGATCACCATGATCTCTCTGCTCATCGGGCTCTCCCACGGGAGCATCCCCGCGGCCGCCGCCAAGGCTGGGACGCTGCTCTGCCGCCTCGCGACCCTCTGGTTCGCCGTGGTGCTCGGCGCGCTCGCGCTCGCGTGGTTTCGCCGCCACTACGACCGCCACCGCGACGAGGCCGCGGCGCCTCCCTACGGCGACGGCCCGTCGACCTCGTCGTCGTCGTCGAGCGCGGGCAGCGCGGTGTCGACCTCGTCGTAGGGGTCTCGCGTCGGGCCGTCCTCGCCCCCGTCGGGCGCGTCGGGCGTCGGCTCGTCGACCTCGGCCACGTCGTCGACCCCGCGCTCGTCGTCGCCCCCCCAGAGACCGCGGTCGTCGTCGGGCATCGCGTCCATCGGGTCCTCCGGGGAGCCCTCGTCGTCCTCGCCCCCGTCGCCGTCGAAGGTCCCCATCGTGAGCGCGTGGGGGTCGATGGCCACCGCATCATCGTCGCCGTCGAGGCGCTCGTCCCAGGCCTCCGGGCGCAGCTCGTCGGGCACCTCGACCACGCCCTCGTCGGTGTCGAGCGGCGCGAGCGCCGGGAGCTGGTCGTCGTCGTCGGGCGCGTGCTTCGCGGCGGTGGTCATGGCGATCGATCAACCACGCGGCGCGGGGACGGGCAACCCGAGCCGCTCGAGCACCAGCTTCATGTCCGTCCACACCTCGGCGCGCGCGGTGCTCTTCGGGTCGTCGCGCACCCGCAGCACGTACGACGGGTGCCACGTCGGCATCACCGGCACGCCCCTCCACGAGTGCCAGCGGCCGCGCATCGATCCCATCGACCCCTTGCTGTCCAGGAGGAAGCCCGTCGCCGTCTTGCCGAGCGCCACGATGACGTCGGGCTTCACCACCTCCAGCTGCCGCAGCAGGAAGGGCGTGCAGGCGGACATCTCCTCGTGGTCGGGCACGCGGTTGTTGGGCGGCCGGCACTTCACGATGTTGGCGATGTACACCTGCTCCTCGGTGAGCCGCATCGCCGCGATGATGCGGTCGAGGAGCTGACCCGCGAGCCCGACGAAGGGCAGGCCCGCGCGGTCCTCGTCGGCGCCCGGCCCCTCGCCGATGAAGCACAGCCGCGCGTCGGGGTTACCCCGCGCGAAGACCGTCTGCGTGCGCGTCGGCGCGAGCTTGCACGCGCGGCACCCCCGCACCTCCTCCTGGATCACCCGCAGCGCCCCCGCGCGGTCGAGCACCGCCGCGGCGGTCACCGCCACCTCCGCGATCGCCACCGCGGCGCTCGGCGGCGCCGGCGCGACGAGTACCGGTTCAGGTAAGACGGCGATCGCCGCGGGGGGCGGGGGCGCGACCGGAGGCGGCGCCGGCGCGACCACGGGCGCGGCCGCGGCGAGGGGTGCGGTCGGCGGGGCCGGGGCGACGGCCGGTGCCGGCGCGGGGAGGGCGCCCTCCGAGGGCAGCTCGAGCAGGCCCGCGTCGCGCTGCCACGCGAGCTGCGCGCCGAGGTCACGGATCAATTGCAGCAGCTCATCCCGGGGCGACGGATCCATCGCGCCGGGTCGTAGCACCGCACGCGGGTACGCCTCCACTCTTCGGGCGCCGCTGCCATCCCTCGCCCGGTGCTGGCGGCGGGCCCCGCTTTCGCGCACCCTCCGCAGCCCCGTGGGACCCGCCGTGTTGCTCCATCGCCGACAGCTCCTCGCGGCCCTCGCCCTGGGTGCCAGCGCGTGCCGCCGCGCGACCGTCCCCGCGGCCATCGCCGCCCGCACGCGCGACGTGCGCCTGCCGTCCGTCACGCTCCACACCGTCGAGCTCCCGGGGCCCCGGCGCACCTCGCGCTGGGTGCTCCACGGCGGCCCCGGGCTCGACCACACCTACCTCCGCCCGTGGCTCGACCCGCTCGCGGCCGCCGCGCCCCTCGTTTATGTCGACCTGCGCGGGCACGGGCGCTCCGGCTCGCCGCCCGAGGCCGAGGGCTACACGCTCGCCGACACCGCGGCCGACCTCGTGGCCCTCGCTCGGGCGCGCGGCGAGTCGTCCGTCGACGTCATCGCGCACGACTTCGGCGCGACCATCGCGCTCACCCTCGCGGCGCGACACCCGGAGGTGATCCGTCGCCTGGTGCTGGTCGCCCCGCTGCGCGACGGCGAGCAGGTGCGCGCGGTGGCAGGGCGCTCGCGCGAGGCGCTCGGCGAGGCGGGCTGGGCCGCGATCCAGGCGCTCTCCACCCCGCAGGGGACGCTGCGCGACCCGCGCTCGCTGCCGCGCCTCTTCCGCGGGCTCGGTCGCATGTGGTGGCACCGACCGCCGAGCGACGCGACCATCGAGGCGATGGCCCGGGGCATGCGATACCGCGCCGAGGCCGACGCCAACTTCCTCGCCGCGGCGCAGCGCTTCGACGCGCGCTCGCTCGCCTCGGAGGTGCGCGCGCCGACGCTCGTGCTCTCCGGCGACGACGACCTCACCTTCCGCCCCGAGGAGAGCCGCGCGCTCGCGGAGCTGCTCCCGCACGGGCGCTACCACGAACTCGCCGCCGCGGGACACCTTCCCTTCATCGAGCAGCCCGCGGCGTTCGTTCGCGCGGTGAATGACCACCTCGCGACGTGAGCGCGGGCGCGCGCTGCGTGTTGTGTTGACGCGCCGAAAGCACTCGGGATAGCTTTCGCCGATCAATCGGGAGGAAGCGTTCTCCCGCGGAAAACCAAGGGAGCGCGACGTGCCAGGCCATCCCGTGCGCATGGAATTGAGCGGCGAGACCAACGTCGGCATGAAGCGCACCCACAACGAGGACAATTTCTCGATCATGTCCGAGGAGAACCTCGTGATCGTCGCCGACGGGATGGGCGGTCACGCCTCCGGCGAGGTCGCCTCGAAGATGGCCATCGACGCGATGCGGGAGTTCTTCGAGGCCACGGCGAAGGACCCCGACGCCACCTGGCCGTACAAGATGGACAAACAGCGGAGCTACGAGGAGAACCGACTCATCACTGCGGTGAAGCTGGCCAACCTGCGCATCTTCGAAGCGGCGCAGCGCGAGCCGCGGTACCGGGGCATGGGCACGACGCTGGTCGTCTGTCTCGCCGTCCGCGAGGGCATCATCATCGGGCACGTCGGCGACTCGCGGGTCTACCGCATCCGCAACGGCGCCATCGAGCAGCTCACCGAAGACCACTCGCTGCTCAACGACTACCTGAAGATGCGCAAGCTGACGGAGGAGGAGATCGCCAACTTCCCTCACAAGAACGTCATCGTCCGCGCGCTCGGCATGAAGGACTCGGTCAAGGTCGACTCCAAGCTCGACCACCCCACAGCGGGGGACATCTACCTGCTCTGCTCCGACGGTCTCTCCGGCCCCGTGCCCGACCCCGAGCTGCTTCGCCTCGTCGAGGAGAACAAGGGCGACCTCAAGGCCGCCGCCTCGCGCCTCATCGCCCGCGCCAACGAGAACGGCGGCCCGGACAACATCACCGCCTGCCTCATCCGCTGGGTGGGCCCCGCCAACTGAGCGCCCGTGCGCCCTCTACCCGGCGCCCGGTCCCTGCTTCCCCCATCGCCGCCTTCGGCGTCGCCCTTCGTACGCGCTGATCGCCCGTTGGGGTGATCGGTTCCGCGTCACCGGCAGTGCACTTCCCTCCCCTGCGGAAAGGCCACAGTCGCTGGAACTCCAGCGCATCTGTCGCTTCAGCCGGGTTCTGGCGCTCGAAAACACCTAATTTCAAAGCACAACTACCCTAGCGACGAGGTGACATATCCTGACGGGGTCTTCAGTCCCACCGTAAAGGTTCGTGTGCCCTGGGCGTCCGGGCTGCTATGGTTTGCCCCGTGAGAAAGCAGCGACCCATGACGGCAGACGACTATCTTCGTCTGGCGCTTCACACCGGGTCACCCGACGCCGCCGCCGTCTACGCCGAGAAGGGGCTGCGCTACGCCTCCGACCGGGTCGACGCCGAGACGCGCGTCCTGCTCCTCCGCGAAATCTACCGCTCGCACCTCTATGCCCGCCGCGTCCGTTCGGCCCATGCCGTCGCCCGCAAGATGGTCCGCCTCGGAGTGGCCCAGGAGATCGCCCACGTCGACCTCGGCCGTGCGTGCCTCACCCTGGGCTGGTGGATGCGCGCCGCGCAGGCCTACCGCATCGCCGCCCGCAACGCCCCGGCCTCCCGCCGCGCGATGCACTGGTTCTCCGTGGGCATCGCCCTGCACCACGCCGAGCAGACCGAGGAGGCCCTGAGCGCGCTCGACCGCGCGGTGCGCTGGTCGCTGACCACCCGCGCGCTGCATCGCGCCTACGCCGCCCTCGTGCGCCTCGACGCGGGAGAGCTCCCCTCGGACATCGAAGACCTCGACGAGCGCATCGAGGAGCTCGAGTCCGCCCGCTGCGGCGAGGGCTTCGGGCGCTTCGTGCTCGGACTGCTCCACGCCGCGAGCGGCGACCGGCGGCGCGCCCGGCGCCACCTGGTGGTCTTCCTCCGCCGCAACCAGCACGACCCGATGCGGGCCGTCACCCTCGCCCACGAGCTCCGGCGCGCCCGGCTCTGCCTCCGGTCGCTGCGCAAGACCACCCAGAGCCAATCGTCGCCGCCGACGACTCCGCCGTCCGCCGGATGATCGCGGCCGACCTGCCGGCGTGGTTCTTCCGGGTGTTCGCCTTCCTTTGGGGCGCTGTCTGGGGGAGCTTCGCGACGGTCGTGGTGCACCGCTGGCCGCGCCACTCCCTGGTCCGCCCCGGCTCGCACTGCCCGCACTGCCAGAAGCCGGTGCGGCCCTACGACAACGTGCCCATCCTCGCGTGGCTCTGGCTGCGCGGCCGCTGCCGCGACTGCAAGGCCCCCATCTCTCCGCGCTACGCCCTCATCGAGGCGATGTACGCGGTGTGCGCGCTCGCCGTCCTCGAGCTGCTCTTCCGCGCGCAGGTCGACCTCGCGCTGCCGGTCTTCCTCGCGCTCTTCTTCGTGCGCTTCGCCTTCGCCTGGGGGCTGCTCACCGCGTCGTTCATCGACCTCAAGAAGCTCCTGCTGCCCGACTTCATCACCCTGGGCGGCACGGTGCTGGGCGTCGTCGCCAACCTCATGCTCCCGGGCATCGGGTGGCGCGCGTCGCTCGTCGGCGTCGCCCTCGGCGCGGGCATCCCCTACGCCTTCTACTTCGTCTGGGACCGCTTCCTGAAGCGTGATGGGATGGGCCTCGGGGACGTGAAGCTCATGGCGATGGTCGGCGCCCTGCTCGGGCCCCAGGCTGTGGTCTTCGCCCTCTTCGCCGGATCGATGCAGGGCATCGCCGCGAGCCTGCTCGCCCGCGCCACCGGCTGGAAGCTCGCGCCGGACATCGACCCCGACGACCTCGAGGACGACGACGCGGGATCCTGGTGGGAGTCGGCGCTGGCCCTCACCGCACGGATCACCGGACGGAAGCGTACACCCCGCGCCCTCGAAGACGTCGCCGACGAGCCCGACGAGCCCGACGCAGCAGCCGAAGGCCCGGAGCCGCTGATGCGGATGATGATCCCCTTCGGGCCCTTCCTCGCGCTCGGCGCCATCGAGTACATGCTCGGGGGCGAGCGCCTGATGCAGGCCTACCTCTCCCTCCTGCGAGGTCCGTAGCGGCTCAGCGCGTGATGCGCTCGAGGCCGCGCAGGTAGGGCCGCAGCGCGGTCGGCACCACCACGCTGCCGTCCTCCTGCTGGTACTGCTCCAGGATCGCCACGAGCGTGCGCCCCACCGCGAGCGCCGAGCCGTTGAGGGTGTGCAGCAACCGAGGCTTCACCTTCGCGGAGCCCTCCACCGCGGGGCGGTACTTCAGGTCGGCCCGGCGAGCCTGGAAGTCGCCGAAGTTCGAGCACGACGAGATCTCGCGGTAGGCGTTCTGGCCCGGCAGCCAGACCTCGATGTCGTAGGTCTTGCGGGAGTTCACGCTCATGTCTCCCGCGCAGAGCAGCACCACGCGGTAGTGCAGCCCGAGGCGCTGGAGGATGGACTCCGCCGCCGCCGTGAGCCGCTCGTGCGCGGCCTCGCTCTCCTCCGGGCGCTCGAGGTGGACGACCTCCACCTTGTCGAACTGGTGCTGCCGGATGAGCCCGCGCGTGTCGCGCCCCGCGGAGCCCGCCTCGCTGCGGAAGCACGGCGTGAAGGCCGCGTACCGCCGAGGGAGGGTCGCGTCGTCGAGGATCTCCCCGGCGTGCAGGTTGGTCACCGGCACCTCCGCGGTCGGGATGAGGTAGAGGTCGTACGAGCGCTCGCCCTCGCCCCCGATCTTGAACAGGTCGGCCTCGAACTTCGGGAGGTTGCCCGTCCCGCGCAGCGCGTCGGCCTTCACCATGAAGGGCGGATACACCTCGGTGTAACCGTGATCATGCACATGGGTGTCGAGCATGAACTGCACGAGCGCCCGCTCCATCGCCGCCCCGGCGCCCCAGAGGACGCTGAAGCGCGGCCCGGAGAGCTTCGACGCGCGCTCGAAGTCCAGGATGCCCAGGGCTTCGCCCAGGTCGTGGTGCTCGCGCGGCGTGAAGGACATCACCGGGGCCTCGCCCCAGGTGCGCACCACCACGTTGTGCTCCGCGGAGTCGCCGTCGGGCACCGAGGGGTCGACCATGTTGGGCATCCGGAGCAGCAGCTCCTCGAGCTCGGCCTCCGCGGCCTTCTGCGCGCGCTCGAAGCCCGCGGCCTCGTCGCCGAGCGCCCGCGACGCCGCCCGGGCGGCCGCCTGCTCGTCGGAGCCCTTCGGCAGCTTCGCGATCGCCGCGCTCGCCTCGTTGACCGCCCGCTTCTTCGCCTCACCCGCGAGGATGGCCTCGCGGCGCGCGCGCGCGAGGTCGGTGACACGGTCGAAGCCGGCCGGCAGAGGGCCGCGGCGGCCGAGGGAAGCACGCACCTCGTCGAGGTGCTCCACCACAAATCGAAGGTCCAGCATTGGTGCGTTCCCTATGGGGGGGCTTTGTCTAGAACGACCCGCAGCGCGGGCCGCACGACTCGGCGCACGCCCCGCAAGCGCACTCCGCCACCGTGCGGAAGAGCGGGTTGGAGAGGCATGCCTCGTGTGGCCCGAGCACGCACGACGCGTCGGTGTCGTACTGGGCCATGCAGGTCGGGAAAGGGAACACCGTCGTCGGCGAACAGCTCGGCGTCGCCGTCCGCAAGCGCCGCCGCGAGGACCAGCAGGCTGCATTCGGCGTGCGGACGAAGCCGGGAGAGGTTGGGTTGCATCGGGCGGTGTTCCGAGGAGACGCAGGGGGCGTAACCCGAGTGGCGGGTGTGTCGCAAGGGCACCGGACGCGTGCGGCGCGCGCGGTTGCGTTGACTCCCCCGCGCACGTTGGAGAGCATCGTGCTCCTGTGCGAAGATCCGAGATGCGCGGCCAGCCGGTGAACGGCAGCCCGGTGACTGCCCCCGAGATGTTGCGATGACCCGCGGTGAGCAAGAGGACCTTCTCGAGCGGGTCGCCGCGGGAGACCGCGCCGCCCTCGTAAGGCTCTACGACGGCGTGGGCGGCACACTGATGGCGGTCGCGGTGCGGGTGACCGGCACGCGCCCCGATGCCGAGGAGGTCGTCCAGGACACGTTCGTGCGCGCGTGGCGCGAGGCGGGTTCGTTTGACCGGGCCCGCGGATCGGCTCTCGCGTGGCTGGTGACCCTGACCCGCAACCGGGCCATCGACGTCGTGCGCGCCCGTCGGCGCCGCGCCCTCTACGAAGACGGCGCCGCGGACGCCACGCCCTCGGAGGCAGCGCCCGGCCCCGAAGGCGCCCACGCCGACGCAGAGCGCGCCGCCGCGGTACAGGTAGCCCTCGGAACGCTGCGCCCCGAGCAGCGCGCGGTGCTCGAGCTCGCGTACTTCAGCGGCCTGTCCCACTCGGAGATCGCAGCGCGGCTGGCGCAGCCCCTCGGCACGGTGAAGACCCGCATCCTCCAGGGGGTACGCCACCTCCGGGAGCACCTCGGGTCGCACGCTCCCACCCGCCGTGGCGGGTGATCAGTACCCGCCCGATCCCGTGCCGCCGCTGACGATCGCCACGGAGCTGCTCGCGCCCACACGGGTCGCGCCGACGGCGATCATCCGATCGGCGTCCGCGGCCGTTCGCACGCCGCCGCTGGCCTTCACCCCGAGTTCGGGGCCCACGACGCCACGCATCAGCGCGATGTCGTCCGCCGTGGCGCCGCCGCCGCCGAAGCCCGTCGAGGTCTTCACATAGCTCGCGCCCGCGGCCTTGGAGAGCGCGCACGCGATGACCTTCTCGTCGCGGGTGAGCATCGAGGTCTCCAGGATGACCTTCACCACGCGGCCCGGCGCCGCGCCGACGACGCGCGCGATGTCGTCGAGCACCAGCGCGTAGTCGCCGGACTTCAGCGCCCCGACGTTGATGACCATGTCGATCTCGTCGGCGCCCGCGCGGATGGCCTCGCTCGTCTCGAAGGCCTTCGCGTTGGGGGTCATCGCGCCGAGGGGGAAGCCCACCACGGCGCACACGCACACCGTCGAGCCGGTGAGCTGCTGGCGGCAGAACGGCACGTTGACGCTGTTGACGCAGACCGAGAAGAACCTCCAGGTCATCGCCTCGGAGCAGACCTTGCGCAGGTCGTCGCGGGTGGCGTCGGGCTTGAGCAGCGTGTGGTCGATGACCCGCGCGAGGTCGGGCCTCGGCTGCATCGCGGGGCCCGCCTGGCCGGCCACCGGCGCCACCGCGCCCGGGCCCTGCCCGGCGCCCCCCACCCGGGGCGTCACCGTCGGACGCGGGGCGTCCCGGGCGGGCGTCGCCATCTCCTGCTGAACCCTTGCCACCACCGCGTCGACCAGCCGGTCAATATCCCTCGCCATGCCGTCGGCGACCCTACCACGAAGCCGCGCAGCGGAGGCAGCGCCCTTCGACGCGTCGTCGGGAGGGCCAACCTGCGAGTGCCTCAGCCGGCGTTGCGATCTGGGGACGTTCCGACGCATGCGCCGCCGCCCGTCCGTCAGTAACTCCGTTCACAGCGCCCCGCCGTGCTAGCGCGCGCGGATGCGGCCCCTTCCCCGTCTCGCCCTCGCCCTCACGCTCCCCCTCAGCCCGGCGGTCGCCGCCGCGCAGACCTTCTGCTTCGCCCCGAGCGGTGACGGCGCGCCGACGACCCACGTGACCGCGGCGCTCACCGACCGCTTCCGCTCCCGCGCCGAGTGCCGCTACGGCGTGCGCACGGTCGCCGGGACGGTGCTCCGCGACGCCGCGGTGCTGCCCGACGCCGAGCGCGACCTGCCGATGTTCCTGCGCGACGCGGGCCTCCCCTCCACGCGCACGGAGCTCGCGGCCGACCTCGAGGTCTTCGCGCTGCCGCCCCCCTCGGGCCGCGGGGCGCCCCCCGCGCAGACCCTCGCGCTCCGCCCCTGCCTCGCGCACCTCGGCGAGGGCACCACGGCCGTGGCCTTCGAGCGCACCCCCGCGGGCGACCTGCGCGTCACCGGCCCGCGCCTCACCACCTGCCCCGTCGAGGGCGTCGACGTCCTCGTGGTCGACGGCGCCGACGCCCCCACGCTGCTCGGCGCCACCGCCGGCGCCCACCTCGTCGGGCTCGGCGCAGGCCAGTCCGTCGACGTGCCGCGCGCCGTCGCCGCGGCGGGCATCTACCTCCGCCGCCGCGGCGGCGACCTCGCGCTGCGCGTCGACAGCATGCGCTTCAGCGACCCGCAGACGCCCCTCCAGCGCCTCTTCGCCGACGGCGCCTCGGCCTGGTTCGACACCGACTGGCGCCGCGGCGAGCTGCGCCTCGCGCCCCGCGCCGACGCCTTCGCCCGCGACCCGATGCGCTGGAGCGAGCTGGTCACCGCCGCCGCCGCGAGCGCGCTCGTGGTCACCGCGCCGCCCGACCGCGACGGCTCGGCCGCGACCTTCGCCGCCCGCGTCGACGCCGGCGGCGGCGCCCTCACGGTGCCCGACGAGGCCGTGCGCGCGGTGATGCGCCGCCGCTACGGCCCCCCGGGCGGAGCGATGGCCCCCGACCGCCGCGACTGGTCCGCCGTGCTCGGCGCGCTGCGGCTCTGCCACGCGACCCGGTACACCCCTGCGCCCACCCGCAACGCCCGCGCGACGCCCGCCGAGCTCGGCGCGCTGCGCTGCGTCGCCCTCGCCCAGGTCGCGCCGCTTACCGTGACGGGTATTCCCGACGCCTTCACCCTGGAGCGCCACCTCGACGTGTTCACCCGCGGGGGCGGGCGCGTCGGCGTGACCCAGGCGAGCGCCGCCGAGACCGAGCGGGTGCCCCTCGACGCCGACGGCCCGGCCCTGCTCGCGACGGTGGGCGACCGCGTGCTCGCGCCCGACGCGCTCCCGCCGGGCGCGCGGATGGTGCTGTGCCCCACGTCGCCCGACCAGGGTCCGCGCGACGGCGTCGCCCTCGACGCCCGCGGGGCCTTCACCTTCGACGACCGCGCCGCGGGCCTCTGGCAGGTCGTGATGCGCCCCGCCGACGACCTCCGATGCGCCCCGCAAGACCTCAGCCTCGCCCGCATCGCCGTGCTCCGCCCGCGCGACGCGTGGCTCCCGGTCGGGCTGCTCGACCGCGGCGCCATGTCCCTCGCCGACCCGTGGGGCTCCGTCCCCGGCGCGGGCGACGACACCTTCGCCTTCACCGCCCGCGACGGCGTGCCCGAGTGGCGCCTCACCGCGACGCCCGACGTCACCGCCGCCGTCAACGCCTTCAGCGCCTTCAGCACCGACGCCGAGCACGCCGCCGACGACAGCCCGCGCGTGAACCGCGCCATCCCCACCCGACTGCGCGTCGAGCCCGAGCTCCACGCCCCCGGCCGCAGCGCCCTCGTGGTGCTCCTCGCCGACGGCGACGCCTGCCCCCGATCGCCCGACGACCTCATCCGCAACCTCCGCGCGCTGCCCGCCGAGGGGAGCTTCCACGCCTTCCTCGCCACCGAGCGCGCCCCCGGCGCCCCCGGCGGCCGCTTCACCTGCCTCGCCCGCGCGCGGCTGCGCTCCACCCTGGCGCTCCTGCACCGCAGCGCCGACGCCGGCCCCTTCTACTTCCGCTGGGGCCTTCCCGGCAGCGTCGAGCTCCGCGCCCAGTACGAGCTCAGCTCCGCCTGCAACCGCGGCGACTGCGTCTCCGTCGGCGTCGCCGCGCCGCTCATCTACGCCCGCGTCTCGCCCCGCGCCCGCTTCCTCTCGTGGCTCACCCTCGACGTGTCCATCCCCGTGATGGTGCTCGCCTCGCCGGGCAACGGCCGCGCCCTGCACACCGGCACGGGCCTCGACCTCACCCTCTCCGGCGGCCCCTTCGCCTTACCCAGGATGGTAAGCTTCGGGGTGCTCATCCAGCCCACCGCCCTGGGGGTAGCGCCAGCGTCGTCCGACAGCGCCGTCAACATCGCGCTGCACCTCGGCGTCAACCTCAACTCCTTCTTCGAATACCTCCGGGGGCTCTGACCGATGCGCCGCCCCGCCGCCCTCGCCGCCATCCTCCTCGTCGGCTGCGCGCCGCCCGCGTTCTCCCGCGCGCCCGAGTCCCCCGCCTACCCCCCGCGCAGCGCGGCCCGCTCGTCCGTCGACCCCGCCGCGGACCGCGGGCGCATCGACCAGGGCCAGCGCGCGCTCCACCAGCGCGTGCCCGCCGCGGTGGCGATGCTCCGGGACTCCATCGAGCGCATCGTGTCTCAGCTGGGCGAGCGCTGCGTGCCGCGCAACCCCGACGGCGACGGGCTGCACTGGCAGGTCTCCTGCGCCGCCGAGACCCTCTTCGGCCTCGGGGCCTTCGAGCCGCGCACCGACGCCGTGCTCGAGCGCTGGCGCCTCGTGGGCCAGACGCTCTCGCAGCTCCAGCTCAGCGCCAGCACCGACGCGCGCTCGCTGCGCGTGGCCATCTCGGGCTTCGCCGACCACGTGCAGTTCGCGAGCGACCACCCCTGCCCCGAGCTCGCCGCCTTCTGGAACGCCACCCTCCCCCCGGCCACGGACCACGCCGGGCGCAACGCCGCGCTCAGCTTCTGCCGCGCCGCGCGCATGGCCCGCGAGATCGCCTGCGCCTCGCTCCCGGCGGGCCGCTGCACCCCCGCCGCCCTCGCGACGCGCCCGACCCTCGCCTTCGCGGTCTTCGGCGGGAGCACCTCGGTGCTCGACCGCGCCCCGGAGCGCTTCTCCACGCCCGTCTCCCTTACCGGGTCGGGTATCACCCGCTGCGCCTGCCAGCGCTTCGCCGCGGACGCGTACGGCCCGCCGGTCGCGCCGGGCGTGACCTTCCCCGCGTGCCCCGTCGAGCCCGAGCCCATCTTCGAGTGCGAGGACGCCCGCCGGGTCGAGCTGGACGTGTGGCTCGACGTCGACCCGCGCCTCCCGAGCAACACCTGCCGCACGCAGGCGAGCGACCCCAACGCGCTCGCCCTCGTCTGCTACCAGGACGCCTACCAGGCGCTCTCGCACCAGAGCGCGCTGCCGCGCCCGCGCACCGCCGTGGTCACCGACGCGTGCGCCACGCCCAACCCGCTCGGATGGATCGTGGGGCGCGCCCGCAGCGCCGACCGCCCGTGCGCGGCGGAGGTCAGCGTCGCGCGCTGAGCGGGCTCCGGTCGGCGAGAGGTCTGTGGGAGGGAGTTCAGGGGGAGCGGAGGCCTCGCGCGTCGGTCGACGACGCGCGGGCCCGCTCAGTGGATGGCTTCGAAGAGGCCGGCCGCGCCCATGCCGCCGCCGATGCACATCGTGACGATGCCGTAGCGCCCGCCGCGGCGGCGCAGCTCGTGGAGCAGCGTGGCCGTGAGCTTCGCCCCGGTGCACCCGAGCGGGTGACCCAGCGCGATGGCGCCCCCGTTGACGTTGAGCTTCTCGTCGGGGATGCCGAGCTCGCGTTTGCAATAGAGCGACTGCGACGCGAAGGCCTCGTTCATCTCGATGAGGTCGATCTGGTCGAGGGTGAGGCCGGTGCGAGCGAGCAGCTTGCGCACGGCGGGCACCGGGCCGATGCCCATGATGTCCGGCGCCACGCCGGCCACCTGGAAGCCACGGAAGTACGCCAGGGGCTTGATGCCGAGGGCGTCCGCGCGGGCCTTCGACATCACCACCGCCGCGGCGGCGCCGTCGGAGAGCGGCGAGCTGTTGCCCGCGGTGATGCTGCCCTTCGCGGAGAACACGGGCTTCAGGGCGCCGAGCTTCTCCGCCGTGGTGTCGGCGCGCACGAACTCGTCGCGCGCGAAGGTCACGTCGTCGCGCACGTGCCCGGCGTAGCGCACGGCCATCACCGGCGCGATCTCGTCGCTGAAGCGCCCCGCGGCCTGGGCGGCGGCGGCCTTGCGGTGGCTCTCCGCGGCGAAGGCGTCCTGGTCTTCGCGGGAGACGTTGTAGCGCGTGGCGACGTTCTCCGCGGTGATGCCCATCGGGGTGTACGCCGTGGGGAAGTTCGCCATGACCTCGGCGCTCACGGAGATCTTGTTGCCGGTCATCGGCACCATGGTCATGGACTCGACGCCGCCCGCGATGATGGCGTCGACGCTGCCGAACGCGACGCGCTCGGCGGCCTGCGCCACGGCCTGCAGGCCGCTGGAGCAGAAGCGGTTGATGGTCTGCGCGGACGACTCCACCGGGAGCCCTCCCAGCAGGCCGACCACCCGCGCGATGTTGAGCCCCTGCTCGCCCTCCGGCATCGCGCACCCGAGCACCAGGTCGTCGATCTCCTTCGGGTCGAGCTGCGGAACCTTCGACAGCAGGTGACGAATCACCTGACCGGCCAGGTCGTCGGGGCGGGTCCATGCGAGCGCGCCCTTGTGCGCCCGTCCAACGGCGCTGCGCACGGCAGCGGCGATCACTACGTCGGCCATAGGGGTTCTCGTTTCCTTAGTTTCGCAGGGGCTTGTTGTTCATGAGGAAGTACTGCATCCGGGCCTGGGTCTTCTCCTCGCCGCAGAGCGAGAGGAAGGCCTCGACCTCGAGCTCGAGCACGCGCGCCTCGCTCACCGGAGCGGCCGCGCCGTCGACGCCGCCGCACAGGATGTTGGCCACGTGCACCGCCACCTTGGCGTCGTGCTCCGAGGCCTGTCCGCCCTGCACCAGCGAGAGAACCATCATCTTCAGCGTGGCGATGCCGCTCTCGCCGGGGAGCTTGAACTCCCGCGGCGCCGGCGGGTGCCATCCGCTGCGCGCGAGCCCGAGGGCGCGCTGCTTGGCGTCGTGCAGCAGCCGCGCGCGGTCGAGGGTCACGCCGTCCGAGTGGCGGAAGAAGCCGAGCAGCTTCGCCTCGTCGGCGCTGGTCGCCACCTTCGCGAGCGCGATGTTCTTGAACACCTGCGTGACGTAGGGGTACGCGTCCACCGCCACGCCTTCGGGGATGTCCCCGAGGGCGCGCCAGAGGAGGTTCATGCAGCCGCCGCCGCCGGGCACGAGGCCCATGCCGACCTCGACCAGGCCCGAGTAGGTCTCCGCCGCGGCCTGCACCGCGCCCGCGCCGAGGCACATCTCCAGGCCGCCGCCGAGGGTCATCCCGCAGGCCGCAGCCACCACCGGCACCTTGGCGTACTTCATCCGCTGGTTGGCCGCCTGGAATCGAGCGGCCAGCGCGCGGATGCTCTCGAAGTCGCCGCTCGACGCGCCCATGGCCACCAGCATCAGGTTGGCGCCCACGGAGAAGTTCTCGCCCTCGTTGAAGAGCACCAGCGCCTCGAAGTCACGCTCGGCGCGCGCGACGGCCTCCTCCTGGGCCTCGATCGTCGACGGGTCGACGCTGTTCATCTTCGACTTCAGCGTCAGCGACGCCACGCCGTCGCCCAGGTCGTAGATCACCCCGCCCTCGTTCTCCCACACCGCCGCGCCCTTGCGCGCGCTGCGGAAGGGCACCGCCTTCGGGTCGCTCTCGCGCGCCTCGTAGGCGCCCTTGAGCGGGTTGTAGACGGCGCCGTCCTCGCGGTACCAGCTCTTCACCCCGTCGGCGCGCATCGCCTTCACCGAGTCGGGCAGCGCCACGCCGTCGGCCAGCATCCGGTCGGTGGCCTTCGCGAAGCCGAGCGCGTCCCAGGTCTCGAAGGGACCGAGCTCCCAGTTGTAGCCCCAGCGCATCCCGTCATCGATGGACCACACGTTGTCGCTGATCTCGCCCACGCGGCGCGCCGCGTACGACAGGCCCCGCGCGAGCACCTTCCAGGCGAACCTCCCCGCCGGGCCCTCGTCCGCGGCCAGCATCTGCAGGCGCTCGCCCACGTCCTCGACGTCGCGCAGCGTCTTCACGAAGGAGCTCACCTCCTTGGTGGTCTTCTTCTCGCGGTACTCGCCGGTCGTGGGGTCGAGCGTCTGCACGCCCTCGCCGGTCTTCTTGTAGAAGCCGCCCTTCGTCTTGTCGCCGAGCTGCTTCTTCTCGACCATCGCGCGGATGAACCCCGGGATCGCGAACACCTCGCGGTCCTCGTCGGTGGTCAGCGCCTTGTGGCAGTTGTCGGCCACGTGGGCGAAGGTGTCGAGCCCCACCATGTCGGCCGTACGGAAGGCCGCGCTCTTCGGGCGGCCCATCGGGGTGCCCACGATCGCGTCGACGTCCTCGGGGGTCAGGCCGTCGGCGAGCATCTGGTGGATCGCCGCCATCATGGCGTGCGCCCCGATGCGGTTGCCGATGAAGTTGGTGGTGTCCTTGGCGACCACGACGCCCTTGCCCAGCACGTCGGCCCCGAAGGATTTCACCCGCGCGAACGCCGCCGGGTCGGTCTCCGCGCCCGGCACCAGCTCCAGGAGCTTCATGTAGCGGGGCGGGTTGAAGAAGTGGATCACCATGAAGCGCTTGCGAAACGACTCGCCGCGCCCCTCGAGCATCGCCGCGATGCGCAGCCCCGAGGTGTTGGACGCCACCAGCGTGCCGGGGCCCGCGAGCGCCTCGAGCTTCTCGAAGAGCTTGCGCTTGATGTCGATGTTCTCGACCACGGCCTCGATGATGAGGTCGACGTCCTTCACCTTCGCGAGGTCGTCGTCGAAGTTGCCGACGGAGACCAGCGTCGCGCGCGACGGGTGGAAGAACGAGGCCGGGCGGGACTTCAGCGCCTTGTCGAAGCCGCCCTGCGAGAAGCGATTGCGCGCCGCGCGGTCACCCGCCTCGGCCGGCGTGAGACTCGGCGGGACGATGTCCAGCAGCAGCACCTCCACGCCCGCGTTGGCGAGGTGCGCGGCGATGCCCGCGCCCATGACGCCGGCGCCCAGCACGGCGACCCTTCGGATGGGATGACTCATTCACGAAACTCCTTCGTCGCTGACCGACGTCCCCTCGCGCAGACCAACCGAGCGTTAGGGCCTTTCGGAGCGCGCGAGTGTGGTCCCCCGCCGTTGCCGCGACAAGCGATACCCCCACAGGGCCCCCGCGAGCCCAGAGCATCGAAGCTGCAAGAGAATTTCCTTGACAGCCGAAATCGCAAGGAAGTCCCTTGACGCGATCGCCGGATGGTGGACGGCGCGAATACGACAGTGCTATGGCACCGCCGAGGCCGTCGCGATCCGCGGCCTCGGCGACTTCTTGTGTATGGGGATCGGTGTGGAGAGTCCCATGGCGAAGGCAAAGGCAAGCAGCGCGAAGCGCGGAAAGCCAACGGTGAAGGCCCGTCCCGCTCCTGCGACGAAGGCCAAGCCCGCGAAGGCGGCGCGGTCGGCGAAGCCCGCGAAGTCGGCGAAGCCGGCCCGCCCGACGAAGCCCGTCAAGCCCACGAAGGCTGCGAAGCCCGCCCGCGCGACGAAGGTCACGAAGCCCGCGAAGGCCGCGCCCGCAGCCGTCGTGGTGAGCGCGCCCGTGGTCGAGGAGGCCTCGTCCGGAGGCATGTCGATCAAGAAGAAGAAGGTCAAGCGGGGCGCCCCCCCGATGCTCCCGCGCCGCCTGGCGCGCCGGCCGCTGCCCTCCCCGGGCACGCCGCCGCTGCCGCCGAAGGCCACCCAGCCGGGCTCGCTGCACGCGCCCGCCCGGTCGCCCGACGGCGCCGAGGGGCTCAAGGTGCGGCTCATGGCGGTCATCAACCTCCTGGGCAAGCTCCGCGGCCTCAAGCGCTCGATCAACAAGCAGTTCTGGGAGGCCGGCCTCGTGCTCGCCGAGCTGTCGCGGCCGGAGCTCTACCAGGCCAAGGGATACGGCTCCTGGGAGTCCTTCGTGGAGCGCGAGATCGAGCGCGAGCTCGCCATCGGCCGCACCACCGCCGAAGACATGCGGCGCATCGTGCGGCTCTTCCAGCGCGACGCGGCCGAAGAGCTCGGCCTCGAGCGCCTCCGCGGCGCCCTCCGGGCCCTCTTCCCCGAGCCGGGCTCCGCGCCCGTCGGCGCGACGGTGGCCTGATCGCTCGTGCTCCCGCTGTTCGTTACCGCGGTCTTCGTCCTCCTCAATGGGTTCTTCGTCGCGGCCGAGTTCGCGCTCGTCAAGCTGCGCGCCACGCAGCTCGAGCGCATCTCGAAGCGCACCGACCCCTCCGCCCGCGCCCTCGTCGACATCTTCCACAACCTCGAGAGCTACCTCTCCGCCACGCAGCTCGGCATCACCCTCGCCTCCCTCGGCCTCGGCTGGGTGGGCGAGCCCGCCGTCGCCCACGTCCTCGAGGCCCTCGCGCGCCGCATCGGCTTCCAGACCTCCCCCGCCGTCCACTCGGTCGCCTTCGTCATCGGCTTCTCCGCGCTGACCTTCGCGCACATCATCCTCGGCGAGCAGGCCCCCAAGCTCGTCGCCATCTCCCAGGCCGAGAAGCTCTCGCTCCTCGTCGCGCGGCCGCTCCGGTGGTTCTACTGGGGCACCTACCCCGCCCTCATGGCCATCAACCTCGGCGCCCGGCTGCTGCTCCAGCTCACCGGCCACGGCGGGCTCAAGGACACCGAAGGCTCCCTCTCCGAAGAGGAGGTGCTCGGGATGATGACCCAGGCCTACGCCAAGGGGCGCCTCTCGCAGCAGAAGCGCCAGCTCCTCGAGCGCATGGTGCGCTTCACCGAGGGCACCGCCCGCTCGGTGATGGTCCCCCGCCTCGACGTCACCTTCATCGACGCCGACACGGACGTCCCCGCCGCCATCGCCCGCATGCGCGCCTCGGGCTTCACCCGCTACCCCCTCGTGGAGGGCAGCGACCTCGACAAGGTCGTCGGGTACGTGCACTTCAAGGACGTCATCCACGAGGCCGAGACCCCCGCCACGCTGCGCTCGATGATGCGCGAGCTGCTGGTGGTCCCGGAGAGCAAGGGGCTCTTCGAGCTGATGCGGGAGATGCAGCGCACGCAGCGACCGATGGCCCTCGTGGTCGACGAGTACGGCGGCACCAGCGGCGTGCTCACCCTCGAAGACGTGCTCGAGGAGATCGTCGGGGAGATCCGCGACGAGCACGACAAGGAGCACGAGTCGCCCACCGTCGAGGTGCGCGGCGACGGCATCGTGGTGGCCGCCGGGCGGGTCACCCTCAACGACCTCGAGGCCAAGGGGGTCGACCTCGGCGAGCTCGACGCCGAGACCCTCGCGGGCGCCGTCGTCGAGCGCCTCGGCCGCCTGGCCCGCGCGGGCGACACCGTGCGCTTCGGCGAGTGGGAGGCGAAGGTCGAGCAGGTGCGCCGCCGCCGGGTCGAGCGCGTGGTGCTCAAGTCGAAGCGCAGCTCCAACCGGCCCCACCACAACGGCGACTGACCCGCCGCGCTACCGCGTGACGGCGTAGCGCAGGAGGCGGCTCGCGTCGTCGGTCACCACCACCAGGCGCGTGGGCGACTCGAAGGCGATGCCCTCGGGCTTCTCGCCTTCGGACAGGTCGAGCCCGAAGACCCCCAGCGGCTCCAGGCGGTCGCCCGGCCCGAGGCGCGCCTGCACGATGCACTGTGACCGGTCGGACAGCAGGAAGAGGTGACCCGTCACCGGGCACACCGTCACGTCCGAGGCGTCGCCCATCCACTCCGCGAAGACGCCCTCCAGCGGCAGCAGGGCCACCGGGGCGAGCGACGGGAGCGCGAAGATGCCCACGGCCATGGGCTCGTCCTCGTGCACCAGCACCAGGCGCGCGCCCTCCCCCTCCCCCGCCGGGAGGTACCCGGCGCCCTCCCACCCGCGGTTCTTCGTGTCCCCGGGGCGCTCGATGCGCCCGAGCAGCTCCGGCTCGCCCAGCGTCACGGCCGACCCGTCGCGCCGCACCGCCAGCGCGAACACCTGGCCCTTCTTCTCCGACACCGCGTACGCCGTCGCGCCGTCGTCGCTCAGGCACAGGCCCTCCAGGTCCCCGAGGCCCTTGGCGTCGCCGCGCCCGCGAAGCAGCGTCGCCCCGCCGTCGGCGCCCGCCAGGAAGATCCCCTCGTCGTCGTCGACCACCAGGGCCATCGCCCCGCCCAGCGGCGCGATGGCGCTCGCGCTCTTCACCCCGAGGGTGCCGTGCTCCACCAGCCTCAGTCCTGCGGCGGGCGCGTCGTCTCCCCGGCGCGCCATCGTCAGCCCACCGGCCCGGCGGCCGTCGCCGGCTTCTTCTTCTTCTTCGGCGCCTCGGCGCTGCGCTCGAACAGCGCCGCGAAGAGCCCCGTGGCCCCGTCGTCTTCCGCCACCCGCGCCGAGCGCTTCAGGTACGCCAGGGTCGTCTCCCACGGCTGGCTGAGCGCGTCTCTGCCCGCCAGCGACTCCTGGTACAGCTTCTCCCGCGGCACCACCGACGCGATGGCCTTCACCACCGCCGCCGCCGCCTCGCCCGCCGCCTTCGTCGCCCGCCGCAGCGCCGGCGTGCCCGCGCCCCGCTTCGTGATCGCCGCCACCACCCGCTGAAGCTCCTTGGCCTCCTTCGCCGTCGCGAGGCCCTTCAGGTCGCTCGGCGACAGGTTGGAGAGCCCCTTCAAGGGCGACAGCCGCGGCGCGCCCGCCGTCACCAGCGCCAGCACCAGCGCGTCGATGGCCGCGTCCTGCGCCACGTCCGCCGCCGCCACCGCCGCGTGCGCCGCGTCGCGCACGGCCTCCGCCGCCGACACCTTGTCGCCCGCCCGCACGAAGGCCTCGTGCGCCTTCGCGAAGGCCGCCAGCCGCGCCTTCACGGGCTTCACGTCGACCACCTTCGCCGCCGCGAGCACCTTGTGCCCGACCTCGCGGCGCGCCCCGGGGCTGCCCACCTGCGTCTTCAACGTCGCCATGTGCGTTCGTCCTCCCGGCGGCGCCACCGGCACCACCTCCCCCGGAGGCTCGCACGACGCCACGCGCACGATCGCCCGAAAATGCAGGTGCAGATCGACGTTTCCCGCCCGGCGACGCCGCCCGGGTGCCCGCCCGACCCGCGTCCCCGACCGCCGGACGCCGCCCGGGTGCCCGCCCGACCCGCGCCCCCGACCGCCGGACGCCGCCCGGGTGCCTGCTACTCCGCCCTCGCCTCGTCGGCGACCTCGCGCAGGTCGTCCTCGGGCGGCGTCGGCTCGTCCCGAGCGCCGATCATCCATGCCGCCGACCCGGTGCGCACGTCGACGTGCACGAAGTTGCCGCGCGTCGAGAGCCCGCAGCCCAGGTTGGGGAGCGTCCGGCAGTACTCCCACACCGCCCGCAGCGCGACGCCCTCCACCCGGAGGTCGACCGCGTAGCCGAGGGCGTGGCGGTTGCGGGGCTCGTCGCGGCCCCCGCGGTGCGGCCGGTAGCCCGAGAGCACCGTGATGCGCCGCCCCCCGAAGCGGTCGCTCAGCGTCGGGAACACCCGCACCAGCCGCGGGTGGATCATGTGCACGGCCCCGGTGCGGGCCTGGAGCATCCGCTCGACGCGCGCCCGCAGCGCTGGGCCGGTGGCGGTGAAGTTGGTGCTGAGCTCGACGGCGTCGCGGGCGCGGACGAGGTTCACCCGGCCAGGGCGGTGGGCGCCGCCGTCGTCGTCGGAGGAGACCTCCTCGCGGGTGGGCAGCGTGCGCAGGACCTCCTGCGACACCCCCTCGGGAACCCGCAGCCGCCGCCCGACGGTGAGCAGAAACGGCGCCCGGAGGTTGTTGAGCGCCGCGAAGTCGCGCACCGGGACCTCCAGCACGGCCGCGATGCGACGGATGGTGTCGCCGGGGCGCACGACGTACACCCGGTCGCGGGCGGAGAGGGGCGCCCGCGATCGGGGCTGCGCAGCAGGGTGGAGGGGCGCCGCGAGGAGGGCGAGCGCCAGCGGGAGGCACCGGAGGTTCATAGGGCGGGTATGGAGGTCCCCGTACCGACGAAGCCCGCCCGGCGTCAACCGGGCTTGTCAGGGCTCTCCGGGGCGGAGGGCTTCACGGCGATGCGGTCGTCGTTGCGCATCCCCCGGCGGAGGTTGCGCAGGAAGCCCCCGACGGCGTCGCCGATGGGGTTCACCTTCGACGCCCCGAAGACCACCGCCACCAGGATCAGGATGAACAACACCTCACCGAGCCCAGGAGCGCGCATGGGGGTTGGGGTCGCACGCCCCCCGGCGCTCCGCAAGTCACACCCGCCGTTGTAGTAATGGGAGACGCCATGAAGCTCCTGCTCATCCGGCACGGCGAGGCCGTCGACGCCGGTCCCGACATCACCGACGGCCACCGCTGGCTCACCGCCCGCGGGCGCGCCGAGACCGCCGTCGCGGGCGCCCACCTGCGAAAGCACCCGCCCCGGGCCATCGCCACCTCGCCGCTCGTGCGCGCCGTGCAGACCGCCGAGCTCATCGCCGCGCTCGCGCCGCCCGACGGCCCGATCACGGTGCTGCCCTCCCTGGCCACGGGCCACGTCGCGAGCATCACCCGCTACATCGAGTCCGCCGGGGCCCACGGGCCGCTGGCGCTCGTCGGCCACGAGCCGACGCTCTCCGAGCTGGTGGTGGCGCTGCTCAAGCCCCCGCGCTGGGCGGGCTTCGAGAAGTCCGGGGTGGTCGCCCTCGCCCGCCACGGGGGGGTCTGGGCCTTCGAGTGGATGTTCCTGGCGCGGACGGCGACGACGGTCGACCGGCTGCCAGGCTGAGCGCGCGCCGATGCCGCCCATCGTCCGCAAGCGATCGTGGATGGCCGGCCTGGCCGACGCCGCAGGCCACTGGGTCGACCGCACGGTGGTCGACCTCGCACTCGACGTCGCGCGGCGCTCGAAGGGTCCGCGCCCGGACCCCGACCAGCAGCTCCGGCAGCTCGCCCGCGTCGCGGAGGCCTACGGCGACCCGGGGCTGATCACCGAGCCCGACGGGTTCTTCATTCCCCCGGCGCTCCCGGCGGTGAGGCGCGCCGCGGTGCGATCCCTCCCCGGCGGCGGCCGGGTGGAAGACCTCTCCTTCGCGAGCGGCTTCGTCCCGACGCACCCCTTCCCCCGCGAGGACTACCTCGCCTTCACCGAGAACCACACCGCCGCGGCCCGGTACTGGCGGCACCCCACTGCCCGCGCCACCGCCGTGTGCATCCACGGCTACCTCGGCGGAACCTTCGGCTTCGAGGAGGCCGCCTTCGAGGCCCCGCGGCTCTACCAGTGGGGCCTCGACGTGCTGATCCCCGCGCTGCCCTTCCACGGCCCGCGCGCCCCGGGCGGCCGCCGCGGGAGATGGCCGGGCACGGACCCGTGGCGCTCGGTCGAGGGCTTCGCGCACGCCGTCTCCGACCTCCGGGCGTGGCACGCGTGGCTGCGCGCGGAGGGATCGTCCGCGGTGGGCAACGTGGGGATGTCCCTCGGGGGATACACCGCCGCCCTGATCGCCACCGTCGACCCGAGCGTGGACTTCACCACCCTCATGGTGCCCCTCGCCTCGCTCGGGGACGCGTACCTCCAGCACCGCGCGCGGCAGCCCGAGGCCCCGCCCGCGTGGGTGGGCCGGCGCATCGACGACTCCCTGCGCGTGGTCTCGCCGCTGTCCCGCCCGCCCGCCGTCGCGCCCGACTCCGTGCTGGTGCTCGCCGCGGGCAGCGACGGGATCACCCCCGCCGGACACGCCGAGCGGCTGCGCGACCACTTCGACGCCCGCTACGACACCTTCGCCGGCGGACACCTCCTCCAGGTCGGCCGCGGGCGAGCCTGGGCGTCGCTCAAGGACTTCCTCCTCGACCGACGAATCATCGCCCCACGCTGACACTCTTTCCCGGCTTTGTCGCCCCCTTGCGCTTCGGGCCGCTCCGTGGCGCCATCGGGGCTGTTTTCGATGCACGCACTGCTGACCGATCGGTACGAGCTCGCGATGTTGGGCGCCTACCTCCGGGAAGGAATCGCTGAGCGCCGGGGGGTGTTCGAGCTGTCGCTGCGCCGGCTGCCGCCCAACCGGAGGTTCCTGCTGGTGGCGGGGGTCGACCGGGCGGTGCGTTACCTCCGCGACCTGCGCTTCACCGACGCCGAGGTGGACTACCTCCGCGCGCAGCCCGACCTGCGCGACGTGATGACCGACGCGATGGAGGGCTACCTCCGGGCGTTCCGCTTCCGCGGCGACCTCGACGCCATCCCCGAGGGGGCCCTGGCCTTCGAGGCCGAGCCCATCCTCCGGGTGACGGCCTCGCTGGCCGAGGCGCAGCTCCTGGAGACCTTCCTCCTGGGGGTGATCAACACCGAGACCCGGGTCGCCTCCAAGGCCGCCCGCCTGGTGCTCGCCGCCGGGGGGAGGCCCGTGTACGAGTTCGGCGCGCGCCGGGTCGACCCCCTGACGGCGCCGTACGCCGGGCGGGCGGCGTACATCGCCGGCTGCGCGGCGAGCTCGTGCGAGCAGGCCGGGCTCACCTTCGGGGTGCCCGTCTCGGGCACCATCGCCCACAGCTACGTCCTGGCCCACGTCGACGACGGCGAGGAGGCGGCCTTCCACCGCTTCGCGGAGTCGTTCCCCGAGGGCACCACCCTGCTCATCGACACCTACGACGCCCGGCGCGGCGCGCTGCGGGCGGCCCGCGCGGGCTCGGCGGTGCGGGCGGTGCGCATCGACTCGGGCGACCTCCTGGCCCTCGGGCGCGACGTCCGTCGCATCCTCGACGCGGCGGGTCGGCCCGACATCCAGATCATCGCCAGCGACGACCTCGACGAGCAGCGCATCCGGTCGCTGCTGGCCGAGGGCGCCCCCTACGACGCCTTCGGGGTCGGCACGGCCATCACCCTCACCCCCGACGCCCCCTCGCTCGGGGCGATCTACAAGCTGGTGGAGATCGAAGACCGGCGCGACGTGGCGGTGCCGGTGGGCAAGCGCTCGCCGGGGAAGCCCAGCAGCGCGGGCGCCAAGCAGGTGTACCGCCGCCTCGACGAGCGCGGCGGCTTCGTGGAGGACACCGTGCGCCTCGCCGACGAGGCGGCCGACCCGCACCCCGACCCCGAGGCCCTCGCCCTGCTGGTGCCCGTGATGCGCAGCGGAAAGCTGGTGCGCGACCTGCCGACGCCCGCGGAGGTGACCCGGGAGGCGAGGGAGCGCGCGGCCCGCTCGCTGCGGTCGCTCCCGGAGGCCCTGCGCGACCTGGGCGAGGGCCCGAGCCTGCCGTCGCCGGTGCTGATCTCTCCCGCGCTGAGCGCGATGGTTCCGCGCGGGGACTGAAGCGCCGTCCCCTGCCGCGACCTCGCGACCGACCGCCTGCACTGCGGCGCGTGCGACAACGCGTGCGGCGCCGGGCAGATCTGCCAGGCGGGCCGGTGCGTGCTCTCCTGCGCCGCGGGGCTCACGGAGTGCGGCGGCGCGTGCCGGGCGCTCCAGATCGACCGCGCCAACTGCGGCTCGGACGCCAACGGCGGCATCTACTGCCAGACCGTGATGTGGCAGTGCCTCCGCTGAGCTGATCGCGTCCCTTCCCTTCCCCCTCCGTTCTCCCCTCCGACCACGTGACGTGACGATCGCCCGGCCCCGGGCGGCCGCCGCGTCACGCTATGGATGGGAGGGAGGGAGGGAGGGACGCCGCCGACCGGACGGTCAGCGGCAGACGCCGAGGAAGCAGGGGCGGCCGGGGTTGCAGGTCCGGCCGCAGGCGCCGCAGTTGGAGGCGCTGAGGTTGAGGTTGAAGCACCCGGCGGCGCCGCCGTCGGTGGCCGGGCAGAGCGTCTGGCCGAAGCCGCCGCACGCGCAGGCCCCCGCGGTGCAGACCTGGTTGGCGCCGCAGGCGCGGCCGCAGGCCCCGCAGTTGGCCGCGCTGGTCTGGGTGTTCACGCAGCTGCTGCCGCAGAGCACCGTGCCGCTCGGGCAGGCGCAGCGACCGGCGGAGCAGGCGGTGCCGCCCGCGCAGGTGTTGCCGCAGGCGCCGCAGTTGGTGTTGCTGGTCTGGAGGTTGATGCACGCCGTGCCGCACATGGTGTTGCCCGTCCCGCAGATGCAGGCCCCGGCCACGCAGGCCTGGCCGGTGCTGCAGCTGCTCCCGCAGGCGCCGCAGTTGGCGGTGCTGGTCTGGGTGTTGACGCAGGTGTTGCCGCAGCGGGTCTGGCCCGCGGGGCACGCGCAGACGCCCGCCGTGCAGGCGCTGCCGCCGGTGCAGACGGTCGCGCAGTTGCCGCAGTGCAGGTTGTTCGTCTGGAAGTCGAAGCAGCCCGCGCCGCCGCCGCCGCCGCCGCCGCCACCGCCACAATAGTTCTGTCCGCTCGGGCAGGCGCAGGCTCCCGCCGCGCAGGTCGCCCCGCCGCCGCACGTCCGGTTGCAGGCCCCGCAGTTGGCGGTGCTCGTCTGCAGGCTCACGCAGTTGCCGTTGCAGTTGGTGAGCCCCGCCGCGCAGGTGTTGCCGCAGGTGCCGGCGTTGCACACCTGGCCGAAGTTGCAGTTGCGCCCGCACATCCCGCAGTTGGTGCGGCTGTTGAGCACGTCGGTGCAGGCGCCGTTGCAGAGCATCTGGCCCGCCGGGCACGCGCAGACGCCCATCCGGCAGGTGGTCGCGCCGGCGCAGAGGTTGCCACACAGGCCGCAGTTGGTGTTGTTGGTCTGCGGGTTGATGCAGACGCCGCCGCAGAGCAGCGTGCCCGCGGGGCAGGCGCACGCGCCCGCAGCGCAGACCTGGCCGCCGGTGCACGCCGCGCCGCAGGCGCCGCAGTTGGCGCTGTCGGTCTGGGTGCTCACGCACGACCCGCCGCAGTTGGTGGTGCCCGCCGCGCAGACGAGGGTGCACACGCCCGCCGAGCAGCTCTGGCTCGCGCCGCAGCGGTTGCCACAGGCGCCGCAGTTGGCCACGTCGGACTGCGTGCTCACGCAGGCCCCCGAGCAGTTGGCAAGGCCCGCGCCGCAGGCGCAGCTACCGGCCGCACAGACCCGGCCGCCGGTGCACGCGACGCCGCACGCGCCGCAGTTGGCCCCGCTGATGGTGAGGTCGAAGCACACGCCGCCGCAGTTGGTGGTGCCGGCGGGGCACTCGACCACGCAGCTCCCGCCCGCGCAGGCCTGGCCGACGCCGCAGGCGCGCCCGCACGTTCCGCAGTTGCGCGAGTCCGTCGAGGTCGCGGTGCACACGCCGCCGCAGAGGATCTGGCCCGCCGGGCACGCGCAGGCGCCCGCCACGCAGGTCGTACCGCCGGTGCACGCGACGCCGCACGCCCCGCAGTTGGCGCTGCTCGACCCGGTGTCGACGCACGCGCCGGCGCAGTTGGTGGTGCCCGCCGCGCAGTTGGCGGCGCAGGTGCCGCTCGCGCACACCTGGCCCGCGACGCAGGCGTTGCCGCACGCGCCGCAGTGCGCCGCGCTGCTGCGGGTGTCGACGCACGCGCCGCCGCAGAGCGACTGCCCGCCCGGGCACACGCAGGCCCCGGCCACGCAGCTCGACCCGCCCGCGCAGGCGGTGCCGCACGCGCCGCAATGGGCCTCGCTCGACTGGGTGTCGACGCAGGCGCCGCCGCAGGAGGTCAGGCCCGCGCCGCAGGTGGCCGCGCACACGCCCGCGGAGCACACCTGGCCCGCCGTGCACGCCGTCCCGCACGCGCCGCAGTTCGCCGCGCTGCTGTTGGTGTCGACGCACACGCCGCCGCACGCGACCTGGCCCGCGGGGCACGCGCACGCGCCCGCCGCGCACGTCGTGCCGCCGATACAGCTCCGGCCGCAGGCGCCGCAGTGGGCGTCGCTGGAGTTGGTGTCCACGCAGTCCCCGGCGCAGGCCGTGAGGCCGGTGCCGCAGGTCCGCGCGTCGATGTCCACGACGTCGCCGGTCGGCGCGTCGATGTCCGCGACGTCGTCCGTCGGCGCGTCGATGCCCGGTGCGTCGAGCTCGGCCGCGTCCTGCGCCGGCGCGTCGAAGCCGCCGCCGTCGGGCGCCCCGACGTCGATGGGCGCGCGGTCGTCGCCCGGAACATCCACCGCGACCGGTCCGTCACCGCTCCCGCCGTCGGCGCGGGCGTCGACTGTCGGCACGTCCGGCCCGCCGCTGACCGGGTCGGGACTGCACGCCGTCGACAGCCCGACCGCCGAGAGGATCGCTACCCATCGTTGAGCGTTTCGCTTGGTTTCCATCACGTCATACACCTCCTGGGCGTTGTGCCCGCTGGCGACGAGACCCGCGGCGCAAACGCCGAGGTCCCCGTCAGGGGGCCGTTCACGATATTCCGCGCCCTCGATCGGACAGCACAAGCCCCATCGAATTGCGCATGGATTGCCGACATAAGACGCGGCTTCAATGCCACCCCGATCGTGCCATCCTCGTCGGGTACGCGCCCCGGGGTGGAGGCGCGGGCAGGCACCGATGGGGAGTGGTCACGGAAGTGATCGGCCGGACATCCCGCAGCGCACGGTCGGGACCAGGCGCCGACTCGGGCCTCCTGTGGGGAATTCAAGCGAATCGAGCGAGTGCGGAGCGCGGCACGGATGGTGGAAGGGAGGAGAGTGCATGGGACCCACCGGCTGGCGCCGCTCGATGTTCACCCTGGTTCTGGTGGCGACCGCCGGCGCCCTCGCCGCCGCCCCGGGCTGTGTCGGCGACCCCAACGACGTCAACTTCGACGAGCCCTGGGGCGACTGGCAGGTCGAGGAGATCGTCGCGGCCTGTACGCGCTCGTCGATCCTCGCGGGCACCCCGGCCAACCGCCGCGGCATGATCGAGCGCGCGATGAACTGGGTCGACAACCGGGTGATGTACTCGCAGACGCCGCAGTCGCGCTGGGGCGGCTACCGCACCGACTGCTCCGGCCTGGTCTCGATGTCCTGGGGCCTGCCGGCGCCGGGCAACACCACGCACTCCTTCGCGGGCGGCCCCTGGGACAACCGCCGCTCGCACCGCATCGACTGGAGCGACCTCGAGCCCGGCGACGCCCTCAACAACCCGCAGCACCACATCATGCTCTTCGCGGGCTGGCTCGACGAGCGGCGCACCCGCTTCTGCACCATCGAGGAGTACAACTGGGGTCGCCCGGCCTCGATTCTCCACCACTCCATCTACGACAACGCGCGGGGCAGCCAGATTCGCAACGTGTACCAGCCGGTGCGCCTCAACGGCGCCCCCCCGAGCGGCGGCGGCACCAGCGGCGGCGGCACCAGCGGCGGCGGCACCAGCGGCGGCGGCACCAGCGGCGGCGGGGCATCGCTCACCGGCGCGCAGTGCTACTCCAACACCCTCCAGCGCTGGATGCCGCCGCGCTCGTGCGTCGAGAGCCGCTACGACCGCGACTGGTACCAGTGCGTCGACGGCGTGTGGCGCTTCGGGGCCAACGCGTACGGCGCGTGCGTCAACACCAACCCCCTTTCGGCGGCCCGCAACGCGACCTGCTCCTCGTTCACGTTGGGGCGCGGCATGGTCGAGGGCAGCTGCGTCCAGAGCCGACTCGACGACTACTGGTATCAGTGCACCGACACCGGCTGGGTGATCGAGCGCAGCCTCCCCGGCTCCAACCGCGGGATCATCGGCGCCTGCATGGGCCGCTACCCGCTGCGCTGAGCGCTCAGGTCTTCTTCGGCATCGTCACGATCGGCTTGAGCACGGCCTTGCCGTCCTTGATCGAGACGTCGAGGCGCACCTCGGCGCCCTGGTACTTCTCCACAAGCCGCGGCAGCGTCTCTCGGGCCTGACGCGCGACGGACTCGTACTGCACGTCGGTGCTCTCGCCGGTCATCCGGCGCGCCTCGACGAAGCGCTGGTGCAGCGCGCGCAGCTGCGCGTCGTCGGCGGCGGGCTTCGGGGCAGGCGCGGGCGCGGGCCTCGCGGCGGGCGCAGGCCGCGGGGCGAGGCTGCCCGCACCGCGAGGGACGGTGGGGCCGAGGGCCCCGAAGGCCGGGCGGCCCGCCGCGGGGACGGGCGCCGGCGTGGGGGCGCGCAGCGGCGACGCGCCGAGGTCGGGGAAGGCCTCGACGTCGCGGCGCCGTGCAACGGGCTGCGCGACGGGCATCGGCGCGGGGGTCGGGTCGTCGGCGGCGGCGTCCGCGAGGTCGTCGTCGGTGAGCTCCATCGGGTCGGGCGCCGCCTCGTCGGTCGCCGCGGCGCGCTGCTGGAGCGTGCGCCCGAGGCGCTGCGCGCGGATGAGGTCGCGCTTGTAGGTGCCCTCCTCGATCTGCCGGATGATGCGGCCCCAGTAGGTCTGGTAGGTCGTGAAGCGCTGCACCATCGTCTGGAAGCGGAAGCGCAGCCCGCCGTTGCGAAACTGCTCCTTGTGCAGCTGGGCGAAGCGCCGGTCGACGTCCTTGCGCTGCACGAAGGGGAGCATCTTCTCGATGCCGATGAAGTACTGGTCGTACTTGATCCGCAGGCGTTCGAGCCGCGACTCGAGCTCGTCGAGCTCCTTCTGGATCTCCGCTGGTGTCACCGCGACCTCCGGGGCTGCCGCACGCTCACAGGGGCGTGATCACGAGGTTGTCGAAATGCACGACCGCGTCCCAGTCGTTGAACGCGAAGTACTCGTGCCCGGGCCCCGCGAGGGGGTCGGGGTCGTCCCACTCCAGCATCGGCGCGCCGTCGAGCAGCCACCGCAACACCCGGCCGCGCCGCTCGATGGTGAAGTGGTAGTGCCGCCCGATCTCGACGCGCGGGCCCACCCGCTGCCGACGGTCGGGCGCGTGCTCGTCCATGCGCGCGATCACGTTGTAGCTGTTGTTCCATCCGCCGAAGATCACCACGTAGCTGCTCGCGGTGTACGAGGCCTGCACGGCGTGGGAGCTGCCGTCGCCCCAGACCTCGCACTTCAGGTCCCCAGCGGGAGAGTCGCTCCACGCGTCGAACTCGATGCGCGCGTCGCGCGGCAGCTTGCGCCGCAGCCACAGCGGGTGGTTGCGCGCGCCCTGTCCCCGCAGCGCGCCGCCCTCGATGCGCCACCCCTCGCCCGTGACGCGCCAGTCGGCGCCGAGCTCCGCGCGCTCGAAGCGGTCTTCGAAGCGCCGCCCCACGGTCGGGCTGCGGGGCTCGGTGCAGCCCGCGGTCATCAGCGCTCCGCCCGCCCCGAGGGACGCGAGCGCGCTTGCCAGCGGGACCATCCAACGCCACCTCGCACTCATCTCGGAAGGACCGTACCACAGGCCCGAAGGCCTCGGAGCACGTTGAACATTTCGCCCAGGTGAGGTGTCGTACGCAGCCATGAACCGACGCGCCTTCGCCTCGACCCTCCTCGCCGCCGCGTTCGCCACCGCCGCGCAGCCCGTGCTCGCCTCCGTCGGAACGGAGGCCCCGGAGTTCACGCTCCCGGCCGCGCCCGGCGGGCCGACGCGCGGGCGCTTCCGCCTGGCGGACTCGCTGCATCGCAAGCCCATCGTGGTCCTCTTCTGGGCCACCTGGTGCCAGCCCTGCATGCAGGAACTCCCGGTGTACCAGGCCCTCTTCCAGCGCTACGGGGGGCAGCTCCAGGTGGTCGCCGTGTCGATGGACGGCCCCGACACCGTGGCCGAGGCGGGCGCCACGGCGCGGCGGCTGGGCATCACCTTCCCGGTGGTGACCGACCTCGAGACCCAGGTGGTCTCGGTCTACAACCCGCGCCGCGCGGCGCCGTTTTCAGTGTGGATCGATCGGGCGGGGATCATCACCCGCGAGCGGGAGGGCTTCTCGATGTCCGAGCAGCGTCAGATCGAGGCCGGCATCGCCGACCTCGTGCGCCGCCGCTGAGACGCGCTCAGGCGTCGAGGTCGGGCTCGCCCTTGGGGGCGTGGCTGGTCTCGGCGCCGCCGGGGCCCTCGAGCGCGCGCAGCTCGTCGCGGGCGCGGCGGGAGACGTCGTTCCAGTCGGCCTGGTGGTGCCGCGCGAGGCCGTAGACGTGCCCCGGGCGGTGCTCGCTCACGATGGCCGTGAGCGACCGCATGATCTTGGCAGCGATGTCGTTGTCCTCGGGGTCGTTGATGCGCGGCTGGAGCACGCGGGTCTCCGCCGTGACCGCCTCGATCTTCAGGCGGAGCAACGAGGGGTCCATGCCCGGCGCGTCGTTGCTGATGGTGCGAACCTCTTCGCGGAGGCGCTCCAGGGGGTTGCGCACCCCCGGGTCGGACCCGCGGGCGTCGCCGCGGAAGGGCGCGGGCTCGGCGCCGCGGAAGTCACGCGGCTCGCGGCCGCCTTGGAAATCCCGCTGGGGGCCGCGGCCCTCGCCGCGGTTGTCGCCGCGGTACGCCTGGGCCGCGCCGAAGTCGCGGGGCGCGCGCACTTCGCGGGTGGCGTTGAAATCGCGCGCCGGGCGGCGCTCGTCGTCGCGCCGGAAGCCCTGCGGCGCGGACGACGCCGGGGCGGCGCCGAGCACGTCGTCGATGCGGGCAGCGGCTTCCTTGAAGGTATCGCGCAAGGAAAGGAGCAGGTCGCGGAGGTCACGGTCGGAGGGAGCACGGTCCATGGAATAGGGTCCTTAACGGGTGGCGCGGAGGGCGTCGTCGCGGGGTCAACACGGCCCGCGACACAGCTGGTAGTCGCCCTCTCGGCGGATCAGTGGGAGCGCGGGGCTTCTATCCCCACGAGCGCCATCCACGCAAGCGCCTCCCCGGGCGACCGACACCGGTCGCGCGTCCCCCCGCACAGAGCCGCTTTGGCGCTCGCAACGAACAAGCTAGGATGCGCCTCCCCCTCCACCGGCCCCGAGAGAAGACCTGCCGCATGCGCACCTCCCTGACCTCCTCGCTCGTTCGTCCCCTCGTGCTCACGGCCGCGCTCGCCTCGGCGGCGTGCTCGCCCGACCCGGTCACGCCGACTGACGCTGCGGTCACCACGGACACGCCCGTGGTCGCGACGGACAACGGCGGCGGCACGGACGCGGGGGTCGTACGCGACGTGGTCGTCTCCCCCGACACGGGCGTGGTGCGACCCGACGCCGGCACTCCGGTGGGCGGCACCACCGCCGTCACCACCTTCCAGTTCGACCGCGGCCGCTCGGGGGCCAACCGCAGCGAGTCCCGGCTCACCGTCGCGGCCGTCACCGCGCGCTTCGGGCGGGTCGCCGCGTTCGCCCCGGCGCTCGACGGCGACGTGTACGCGCAGCCGCTCTACCTGCCGGGCGTCACCGTCGGCGGCGCGCGCCGCGACGTGCTCTTCGTCGCCACGCAGGGCAACTCCATGTACGCGCTCGACGCCGCCACCGGGGCCGAGCTCTGGCGCACCGCCCTCGGCACGCCGGTCTCGCGCTCGATGCAGCAGTGCGGCAACATCAACACCATCGGGGTCGTGAGCACCGGCGTCATCGACCCGGCGACCAACACCCTCTACGCCGTCGCGTTCACCAACGACGGCGGGATGCAGTTCAAGCTCAACGCCCTCGACGTCACCAGCGGGCAGCAGCGCGCGGGGTACCCCGCCAACATCAGCCCGCCCACCACCGGGGGCTCGTCCTTCGACGTGCGCGCCACCGGGCAGCGCGGCGCGCTCCAGTTCGCCGACGGGCGCGTCTTCGTCCCCTTCGGCGGCCTCTACGGAGACTGCGGGATGTACCACGGCTGGGTGGTCGGCATCGACGCCGCCAACCCCGCGCAGCAGGCCGCCTACGCCACCCCCGGTCGCGGCTCGGGCATCTGGGCGGTGGGCGGTTCGGCCATGGACGAGACCGGGCGCATCTTCGTCGCGACGGGCAACAGCACCCCCCTCGGCGGCCACACCCCGGGCTCCTTCGGCGAGCGGGTCATCCGCCTCGGCGGCGGCGCGTCGGGCCCCACCGGGTCGACCGAGCCGGCGTCGTTCTTCGAGGCCTCGGACGCCCGCATGCTCGACCTCCAGGACCTCGACATCGGCTCCGTCTCTCCGATGCTGCTCCCGCCGATCGCGGGCGCCGCGCGCCTGGTCTGGCAGGGCGGCAAGGCCGGCGTCAGCTACCTGCTCAACCGTGAAAACCTCGGGGGCACCGGCTCGCAGGTCTTCCAGATGCGCTACTTCTCGGGCGGCAACTTCGGCGCCGCGGCGACGTGGTCCAACGGCGCCGACACCTTCGTGTTTGCCCCCGGCCGCGGCACCCGCTCGGGCTGCGCGGGCAGCGGCGGCGTGATGGCCCTGCGCGTCACCGGCACCGCCCTCGCGACGGCCTGGTGCAGCGCGACGGTGTCCAACCCGTCGCCCCCCGCGGTCTCGTCCAACGGCAACAGCGACGGCATCCTCTGGGTCGCGGGTTCGTCCCCGGCGACGCTCCGCGCCATCGACATCTCCAATGGCATGGAGATCTTCACGGGCGCGCCGCCCAGCGTCCGACAGTGGACCCCCATCGTGGTCGCCGACGGCCGGGTCTACGTGACCGGTTCGCGCACCGTGTCGCTCTTCAGCACCAACCCGTAGCCTGCGCGTCCCCGTCGGCGCCCTGGCGTGGGTTTGACACCCACCGGGCGATCCTTGAGAACCGCTGCCATGCGGTCTCCACTCCCTTCGCTTCGGCACCTCTCCCTCGTCGCGCTCTCCCTCGTCGCCGCCTGCTCGTCCCCGCGGAGCTCGGGCATCGACCCGGGCACCACCGACGCGTCGACGGACGTCGCGGCCGACGCCGGCGTCGACGCCGGCAACGCCATCGATGTGCCTGCCGACCTGGGCTCCCCGGACGTCCCCACCACGAAGGATGCGCCGGACGCCGGTGCGCCGGGCGACGTCGCGCCCGACGCCCCGGTCGACGTGTCGGAAGATGTCCCGCTCGACGTGCCCGTCGATGTCCGGGTCGACGTCGGGGTCGATGTGCCGGCCGACGTACCGCCGCTGGCGTGCCGCTCCGACCGCGAGTGCGGCGTGCGCTCGCAGGTCTGCGAGCGGGTGAGCGGGCTCTGCGTCGACTGCCTCACCAGCATCGACTGCACCGGTACGGACGTGTGCTCGAGCAACCGCTGCGTCGCCGCGCCGCCGCCCTGCCGCTCCGACCGCGACTGCTCGGCCCGCATGCAGGTCTGCAACACCACCCGGATGACCTGCGTCGACTGCAACGTCGACGTCGACTGTCCCGCGGGCAACTACTGCGACCCCGACGGCAACTGCGCCGCGCGGGTGTGTGCGCCCGGCACCACGAGCTGCGCCGACGAGAACACCCGCCGGGTGTGCTCCACCGACGGGCGCATGTTCACCCTGTCGCCCTGCCCCGCGGTGCCCAACGGCGCCTCGCGCTGCGCCGACGGCGCGTGCGCCTCCAGCTGCAACGCCACCTTCGCCGACTGCGACGGCAGCGCGGCCAACGGCTGCGAGACCAGCACCGCCACCAGCGCCGCCAACTGCGGCCGCTGCGGCAGCGCCTGCGCGGCGGGCCAGACCTGCGCCGCGGGAGTCTGCCAGGCCACGGGCTGCCCGTCGGGCCAGACCCCGTGCAGCGGCGTCTGCGTCGACCTGAACTCCAACGTGCTCCAGTGCGGCGCCTGCGGCCGCGAGTGCATCGTGACCAACGCGACGCCGGCCTGCGTGGCGGGCACCTGCGTGGTGGCGTCGTGCGCCGCGGGCACCGGCGACTGCGACGGCGTGCTGTCCAACGGCTGCGAGAGCGACACCAGCCGAAGCGTCGACCACTGCGGCGCCTGCGGCAACGTGTGCCCGGTGCCGCCGGGCTCGATTCCGGCGTGCGTGGGCGGGTCGTGCGGGATCAACTGCGCCCCGGGCTTCGGCAGCTGCGACGGCGCCAACGTGAACGGCTGCGAGGTGTCTCTGCTTACCTCGGCGGCGAACTGCGGCGCCTGCGGGCGCGCGTGCGCCGCGGGGCAGGCCTGCCAGGCCGGCGCCTGCGTGAACAACTCCTGCGCAACGGGCCTCACCCTCTGCTCGGCGGGCTCTTGCCGCGACCTCGCCCGCGACCCGGCCCACTGCGGCGCCTGCGGGCGCGCATGCGCCGCGGGTCAGCTGTGCACCGCCTCGACCTGCGTCTCCTCCCCGCTGCGCTTCTCGCTGACCTGGAACATCACCGCGGACCTCGACATCTCCGTGCTCACGCCTGGCGGCACCGTGGTGAGTTATTCCACCCGCACGGGCGGCGGCGGCACCTTCGACAGCGACAGCATGGCCACCGGCCCCGAGCAGATCTACTGGACCGCCGCGCCTCCCGCGGGCACCTACTACGTCTGCGTGATCCCCTACCGGGTGACCAGCGCTACCAGCTACACCCTCCAGGCCTTCCGCGGGGCGACGCTGGCCACCACCCGCAGCGGCAGCCACACGGCCAACGCCCCGTCCGGCTCGATCTGCTCGGCCACGAGCCCGTACATGGTGCTCGCCTTCGTCCCCTGACCCGTCGCCGCGATCGCGCGGCGGGCCTCACCTGTGGTATCCGCGCAGGCCTATGGCCCGAACGCGTGAAGACCTGCTCCAACGCCTGGAAGACCTGAACCGCCGCGCCCTCGAGGGGGGCGGCGCCGAACGCGTCGCGAAGCAGCACGCCGCCGGCAAGCTCACCGCCCGCGAGCGCATCGACCTGCTGCTCGACCCGGGCTCCTTCGTCGAGCTCGACCGGCTCGTCACCCACCGATGCACCGACTTCGGCATGGAGACCCAGAAGTTTCCCGGCGACGGCGTGGTCACGGGCTATGGCGCCGTCGACGGCCGCAAGGTGTTCGTCTTCGCCCAGGACTTTACCGTCTTCGGCGGCAGCCTCTCCGGTGCCTACGCCTCCAAGATCTGCAAGGTGATGGACCTCGCGATGAAGGTCGGCGCCCCGGTCATCGGCCTCAACGACTCCGGCGGCGCGCGCATCCAGGAGGGCGTCGAGAGCCTCGCCGGCTACGCCGACATCTTCCTCCGCAACACCCTCGCCTCGGGCGTGGTGCCGCAGCTCTCGGCGGTGCTCGGGCCCTGCGCGGGCGGCGCGGTGTACTCGCCCGCCATCACGGACTTCATTTTCATGGTCGACACGACCAGCTACATGTTCATTACGGGCCCGGACGTCATCAAGGCCGTCACCCACGAGTCGGTGAGCAAGGAAGAGCTCGGCGGGGCCTCCACGCACGCCTCGCGCTCGGGCGTGTCGCACTTCACCGCGCCCGACGACCGCACCTGCCTCGCGCAGCTCCGCGAGCTCCTCGGCTTCCTCCCGTCGAACAACACCGAAGACCCGCCGCGGGGAGCGTGCGACGACCCCGCCGACCGCGAGGCGCCCGCGCTCGACACCCTCGTCCCGGTGGAGTCCAACCGCCCCTACGACATCCGCGACGTCATCGCCGCGGTCGTCGACCACGGCAACATCTTCGAGGTGCAGGCCAACTACGCGATGAACATCGTGTGCGCCTTCGCCCGCATCGACGGCCGCCCGGTGGGCGTCGTGGCCAACCAGCCCGCCGTGCTCGCCGGGTGCCTCGACATCTCGGCCAGCTTGAAGGCCGCGCGCTTCGTGCGCTTCTGCGACTGCTTCAACATCCCCCTCGTGACCTTCGTCGACGTGCCGGGGTTCCTCCCCGGCACCGACCAGGAGTTCGGCGGGATCATCAAGCACGGCGCGAAGCTGCTCTTCGCCTACGCCGAGGCCACGGTGCCGAAGATCACGGTCATCACGCGCAAGGCCTACGGCGGCGCCTACGACGTGATGGCCAGCAAGCACATCCGCGCCGACCTCAACCTCGCGTGGCCCACCGCGGAGATCGCCGTGATGGGCTCCGAAGGGGCGGTGAACATCATCCACCGCCACGACATCGACCGGGCCGCCGACCCGGCCGCGCGGCGCGCGCAGTTCATCGAAGACTACCAGACCAAGTTCGCCAACCCCTTCAAGGCCGCCGAGCTCGGGTTCATCGACGAGGTGATCCACCCCCGGGTGACCCGCCACCGCATCGCCCGCGCGCTCGACCTGCTCAAGGACAAGCGCGAGACCCTGCCCCGCAAGAAGCACGGCAACATCCCGCTGTGACCGGTCACCCCGCGGCGCTCGCTCCCGGGGACGTGGCTCTGGTACCTTCCCGCCATGCGCGCGCCGTGGATCGCCCTCCCGTTCGGACTCCTGGCCGCCTGCACCCCGGAGGAGCTCACCCAGTCCACGGGTGACTCTGGCGCCGCCACCCGGGTCGACGCGCGCGTCAGCGACCGCCCGGTCGTGCGCGATACGGGCGTCGCGCCGCGCGACACCGGGACGATCCCGACGCCGCGTGATGGGGGCGTGATCGTGCCGACGGACACCGGGGTGGCGCGGGAGAACTGCGCGACGCCCTTCGACGACAACGACGACGGCGTGGCCAACGAGAACTGCCCCTGCACACCGGGCACCGAGCAGATGTGCTTCGAGCGCCCGGAGGACGCCTTCCGAGGCATGTGCCGCATGGGTCGCCAGCGCTGCGAGGGCACCGGGGAGTTCGGCATGTGGTCGGCCTGCGGCGGCTCGTGGCTGCCCCTCGCCGAGGCCATGAACCGCTGCGAGGTCGCGCAGGACCTCATGGGCATGACCGCGACGCGCGCGCCGGTGGACATCGTGCTCTTCGTCGACACCTCCGGGTCGATGACCGAAGAGACGATCGCCGTGAACGAGAACATGAACCGCCTCGCGTCCATCTTGGGCGCGAGCGGGCTCGACTACCATGTGATCATGGTTGCCCGCCGCGGCACCGCGCGCCTCCAGGTGTGCATCCCCGCGCCGCTCGGTGGCGCGGCCTGCGCCGACTCGCCCCGCCTGCGCCACATCAACCAGACGGTGAACAGCACCGACGGCCTGGCGCGGCTCATGTCCACGCAGCCGGTGTGGCAGGACTTCACGCGCCCGGACGCGCTGAAGTTCTTCGTGGCCGTCACCGACGACGAGAGCCAGATCACCGCCGATGCCTTCAACGCCGCCGTGATCCTCTGGCCGGGCTTCGCGACCTACGTCTTCCACTCCATCGTGGGCTACGAGTCGCGCGCCGACTGCCCGACCCTCGCGCGCCGTGGGGGGGTGTACCTCACGCTCACCTCGCGCACCCGCGGCCTCGCCGCGCGGGTGTGCAGCACCGATTGGACCCCCATCTTCACGACCTTCGCGCGCGACATCACCAGCCGCGCCAACGCGTGGACCATCGACGCCGACGCCCGCCCGGACACCCTCGAGGTGTGGATCGTGGCGGCTGACGGCACCCGCACCCAGCTCACGACGGGCTGGAGCTACGACCCCACCGCGCGGCGGCTCACCATCGACCCCGCGCAGCTCCCACCAGTGGGCAGCCGCGTGGAGGTGCTCTACCGCACCCGGGCCTCCTCGCCGTAGCGTCCGCCGCGTCGCCTACGACGTCGGCCGCGACGGCGTGCGCGCGGCCACCGGCGCCCGGGACGGCGTGCGGGAGAGCCGCGCCCCCATCGGACGGGCGCTCACGCTCAGCGTGAAACGCCCGCTGCTGTCGCTGTCGTAGCCGTCGACGAACACGAACCAGGTGCCCGCGGCGAGGTCGAGGTCGACCCCGGCGTGGTGCGCGTCTTCGAGGTCGTCGTTGCAAGCCAGCTCGGACACCTCGTCGGCGCACTCGCGGCGCACATACAGCGCGACGTCGTAGTCGGCGGCGACGCGCAGCGAGACGTGCGAGGCCTGGTCCAGGTGCAGCGCGTACACCCGCTCGCCCGAGAGGGCCTGCCGCGCGCACGAGGCGTGGGCCCGGTCGACGAGCCCCTCGGTGCTGCCCTGCACGGTCGATCCGTCGACCAGGGTGGTGACCCTACGGCACGCGTCGCCCGGGGACGGCACGGTCTGCGACGCCACGGGCGCAGCGACGAGCAACAGGGAGGCGAGGGCGATGAAGGTCGGGCGAAGCAAGTCAGGCTCAGGTTGACGCGAAGCGGCGTGGTAGGCCAGCGATCGGGCGGAGAGTCCCCGCCCGTGGCCGCGGTGTCAACGAGCCGACGCGAACTCCAGCCGCAGGCGCTCGAGGAGGGCCCCGTGGCGCTCGACCACCCGGCGCGTGCTGACGGCCATCTCCAGCGCCCGCCGGCTGCCGACGATGACCACCAGCCGCCGGGCGCGGGTGATGGCGGTGTAGAGGAGCGCCCGGTTGAGCAGGACGAAGTGCGAGGTGTGCAGCCCGAGCACCACGGCGTCGTACTCCGAGCCCTGCGCTTTGTGGATGGTAGCCGCGTAGGCGAGCGTGAGGTTGTCGACCGCGTCATCGACATACCGCACCTCCCGGCCCTCCATGCGCACGGTGACTCCCTTTTCGTCGAGCTGCTCGATGAGGCCGACGTCGCCGTTGGACACGTCGAGGTCGTAGTCGTTGCGCAGCTGCATCACCTTGTCGCCGATGGCGAAGCCCCGGCGCCCGCGGACGCCCTCGGGGTTGAGCGCGGCCTGCAGCGCCTCGTTGAGCTTCTGCGCCCCGACGGGCCCGCGGTGCGTCGGCACCAGCACCTGCACCGCCCGCATCGGGTCGAGCCCGAAGGAGCGCGGGATGTGCCGCGCCACGGTCTCGACCAGCACCCGCGCGGCCTCCTCGCCGTCGTCGCGCTGCACCAGGAAGAGCTCCCCCGAGGGCGCGCGCGAACCACCCCCTTCGGCGGTGGGACCGCGCGGCGGCGAGCTCCGCGGCACCTCGCCCCGCAGGACCTCGTAGGCCCCCTGCACGATGGCGCTCTCGGCCGCCTGCCGGAACACCTCCGTCAGCCGCACCGAGGTCACCTCCGGGAGCTTGAGGAGGTCGGCGAGCACGGTGCCGGGCCCGACCGGGGGCAGCTGGTCGGCGTCGCCCACGAGCACCAGCCGCGCGCCCGCCCGCACCGCGGCCACGAGGTGCGACGCGAGCTGCACGTCGACCATCGAGGCCTCGTCGACCAGCACCAGGTCGGCGTCGAGGGGCGAGCTGCGATCGCGCGAGAAGCGCTGGATGCGGGGCGACCAGTCGAGCAGCCGGTGGATGGTCGACGCCGGGTGGTGCGTCGCCTCGGAGAGCCGCCGCGCCGCGCGCCCCGTCGGGGCCGCGAGGAGCACCTTGTGCCCGGCCGCCTGGTGGAGGCGCACCATCGCGAGCACGGTGGTGGTCTTACCCGTGCCGGGACCGCCGGTCATCACCACCACGCCCGCGGTCATGGTGGCCTCGACCGCCTCGCGCTGCCTGGCGTTGAGCCGGTCGAGGGCCTCGCGCACCTCGGGCACCGTGAGCGCCTCGCGCCGCACGGGCTTGAGCGGCCGACGCATCTGCGCGGCGAGGTCGTGCGCGAGGCGCACCTCGGCGTCGTAGAGCGGCGGCGGGTACACCAGCTGCTGATCGCGGATGACGGTGCGGTGCGCGGCGAGCTCGTGGAGGGCCGTGTGCACGGCCTCCGGGGGGATGGAGAAGCGGTCGGCGAGCACGGCCAGCTCGTCCGGCGGCAGCGCCGTGTGGCCGTCGTCGACGGCCTCCAGCAGCAGGAACAACACCGCGCCGGCGATGCGCCGCGGGTCGTCGGCGAGCACGCCCTGGGCCCGGGCGATGGCGTCCGCCGTGAGGAACCCGATGCCCTTCACCTCCTCGGCGAGCCGGTAGGGGTTCTCCCGCACCACGGCCGACGACTCCACCCCGAAGCGCTCCCAGATGCGCCGCGCGAGCCCGGTGCCCACGCCCAGCCCCGCGAGGAAGCTCCGCGTCTCGACCTCCGCGCGCCGCACCCGGAACACCTCCTGGATGCGCTGCGCCCGCCGCCCCCCGATGCCCTCGACCTCGCTCAGCCGCTCGGGGTGGTCGGCGATGACGTCGAGCGTCGAGGCCCCGAAGCGCTCGACGATGCGCTGCGCCAGCTTCGGGCCGATGTCCTTCACGAAGCCCGACCCCAGCAGCCGCGCGATGCCGTCGGCGCTCGTCGGCATCTCCGGGATCCACGTCTCGACCTTCAGCTGCGGGCCGTGCGCGGCGTGCCGCTCCCAGCGCCCCGTCAGCCGCAGCGACTCGCCCGGCGCCACGTCCCCGAGCGCGCCCACGATCACGGTCTCCTCGCCGTGCGTCTGCGTCAGCCGCAACACCGAGTAGCGCTTGTCGTCGGTGCGGTACACCACCCCCTTCACCACCCCGCGCACCGTCACCACCCCGTCGGGGAGCCGGGCCGCGTGCGGGAGCAGGGGTGTGGGGTCGGTGCGCGTTGTCATGTGCGTCTCAAGCGCCCTGATTCTTGCCACATCCCGCGCCCGGCGGGTTCGCCGATGCGGTCATAACCTGTCCATTCCCTGGGGCGCGCTTGTGCCCACCCCGCCCGGGGCGATACTCGTCCCCATCCCCTTCATGCGCCTCTCCCTCTCGCTGTTTGCCTCCGTGGTCGCGCTCGCCGGGTGCGGCGACGACGTGCCCCTCAACAACACCCCCCGCGACGCAGGTGCCGTCGTCGTCGACGCGGGTGCCCCGACGGACGTTCCCGTGGCCGTGGTCGACAGCGGCCCGCCGGTGCTCGACAGCGGCTGCCCCACCCCGCAGCGCATCGCGGTCAGCGACACGCCCGCGGGCTTCCTCCCGCCCTCGACGGTGCGCTTCATCCGCGCCATCGACGGCGACACGGCCATCTTCAGCTTCGCCATCCAGGGCGAGACCACCGTGCGCTTCGAGTGGATCAACACCGAGGAGTCGAACTCCCGCGACCGCACTGAGAACACGGCCTTCGGCGTCGCCAGCGCTGCCACCGTGGCGCGCTACCTCGCCGCGGGGCGGGAGTTCGTGGTGGTGCGCCACGCCTCGCCGCGGATGCCGACGATGCCCGACCTCGACAACTTCGGCCGCACCCTCGGCCTGGTCTTCGTCGACGGCGAGCTGCTGCAACAGCGCATCGTGCGCGAGGGCCTGAGTCCCTACTACACCGACTTCGGCTGCCCCCCGGAGCCGGTGCACTCCGCGCTGCTGCTCTCCGAGGCCGAGGCCCGCGCCAACCGACGCGGGCTCTGGGCGCCCGGTCACCCCACCAACTACGCCGAGGTGCTCAGCCGATGGATCACCGGCGGCACCCGCGCATGCCGCCCCAACCCCTTCCGCAACCAGTCGTACTGCCCCTGAGTCTTCGCGTTCAGCGCGTGGCGTTGTCGCCCCCCGGCGACGAGGCCCCGTCGCGGGAGCGCACCCACCCCGCCGGGTCGTCCTCGTCGAGCTCCGGGTCGGCGCGCACCACGCTCACGCCCTCCTGCGGTGACAGCTCTGGCGCGGTGCCGGGGTAGCGGCTCACCACCAGCCCCGCCGCGTCGGTGAGCGACAGCTCCGCCCCGGTGTCTCGCAGCCCCCGCCCGGCGAGGCTCGCGCGCACGACGACCATCCGCGCCCCCGCCTGCACGGCCGGGTCGTTGGCTCGCGCCACGCCCCGCGGGTCGAAGCTCGCCCCGACGATCACCGCCCTCCCCCTCCCCGGCACCGACGCGCCCGCGGGCAGCGCCGAGCGCGCCCCGCCCGACTCCAGCGCCCAGCCCTCCAGCGACACCGCCGCATCCTCTTCGTTGTGCACCTCGACGAACTCCTGCGCGCTCGTGCTGTGCGGCCGCGCCAGCACCTCCACGATGCGCACCCGCGGCGCCGCGGCGGGCGTACGCAACGCCCCTTCGCGCACGTCGCGCAGGCGCCCCCCCGGGTCCCACGCCTCGAGTCGCCACTGCACCTCGCTCGCGGGCGGGAGCCCCGTCACCCGCAGCCGGTGGGCGGTCCCGCGCGCCCCGACGGACACTGCCCGCCCGGCGCTGCTCGTCACCGCGAGGCGCGTCACCGCCAGGGTCGTCGTCGCCGCGCGCACCACCATCGCCCGGTCGCCCGGCTCGACGCACGCGCCGCCCATCAGCGCCTCGCCCGCGGCGCACACCACCCCGTCGACGAAGCGCACGGGCTCCACCATCGGCGTCGTCGCGAGCATCCGCCACGGGATGGCCTCCGCCGCGATCGCCCCGCGGGAGCTCAACGCCTCGACGCGCCAGCCGTAGGTCACGCCCGGGCGCATCGCCCGCGTCGGCGTCACCCGCAGCACCCGGGTCACGCCGTCGGGGGTGCGCTCATCGGCCTCGACGCGCGTCGCGACGATGCGCCCGTCGTCGCCCGCGAGGCCCACGCCGTCGGGCGAGAGCACCCGCACGGGGCGGTCGGCGCGGAGCCAGAGCACCGCGGCGTCGGCGTCGACGGTGTCGAGCACCGCGGGGCTGAGCACGGGCCCCGCGCGGGGGGCGTCGATGACCTGGAGCGCGACGCCGGTGGAGCGCACGCCGCCGTCGCCGTCGTCGGTGAGCGCGCGGCCCTCGACCGAGCGGGCGCGCTCGCTGAAGACGAGGGTGAGCGGGATGGACGGCGGGAGCACCTCGGCGGCGCGGAGGGTCCACCGGGCGGGATCGGCGGCGTCGCGCTGCACGCGCAGCGGGACACGGTTGGCGAGGCGCCCGATGGACACGACGCCGTCGCGCGCGTCGGTGACGAGCGCGGGCGTGAGGGCCTCGCGGAAGAGCATCACGGAGGAGGGCTCGGGGGGCGCCATCGCGCGGTCGAAGGAGACGCGGAGCTCGGGGACCCGTGGCACGGCGTCGAGGGAGGCGGCGTTCGCCTGGAGGGCGGTGAGCTGTGGGCCGTCTGTGGGGGTCGGGGCTTCGAGGTCGAGGCAGCCAGCGAGGGCGGGCGCGAGGAGGAGCGCGGGGTGGCGGTTCATGGGCGCTTGTCGGCGCCCGACGCGGGAGCGGTTGCCTACCAGCCCCAGGAGGGCGGGAGGTGGATGTTGCCGGGCAGGCCGCGGGTCTGGAGCAGGGCGGCGAGGTCCATGGAGACGGCCACGGTGACGTGGATGAGGAAGCCCGACCAGATGGAGCGGGTCTTGAGCGAGAGGGTGCCGAGCACGACGCCCGCGAGGATGGCCGCGAGCGCCTCCGCCCAGGGCTTGCCGAAGTGGATCATGCAGTACGGGACGACCATCGCGAGGATGACCGAGGAGCCCATGGCCTCGCGTCCCGCGAAGACCAGGAAGCCGCGGAAGAAGAACTCCAGCGTCAGGAACTGCGTCGCGTAGAGCGCCTCCCACATGAAGAAGTCGCGCCACGAGCGGTTGGCCAGCCGGTAGAAGGGGTAGTAGTTCGCGAACTCGCCGGTCTGCGAGACGATCACCACCGCGACCAGCACGATGCCGAAGAAGAGCGCGTAGATCCACGCGTGGGAGAGGAAGCCGCGGAGGCGCAGGCCGTAGTCGCGGAAGCGCTCGCGCCGCCAGATCAACAGGATGATCGCAGGGACGACGAAGTACCCGAAGGTGCGCGTGAAGGACCAGTACGCGAGGCCCGCGAGCTCCTCGTAGCCCGCCGGGGCGGCCCAGCGCAGGGGCTTCAGCAGCTCGAGGTGGTGCGTGGCGGGGCCGCGCGGTCCGCCGCCCCAGTCGATGACCCACCCCCGGGTGAGCAGGAGGTTGAAGGTGACCCGGTCGCCGAAGTACTCCTGGAAGGTGAGCACCACCGCGGCGACGAGGTAGGCCACCATCGGGCGGGAGTCGTAGCCGAGGCCGAGCTCCTCGCGCCGGGCGCGCGCGGCGGTGGCCTCGCGGTCGACCTCGCGCCAGGTCTCCAGGAAGAAGCGCCGCGGGTGCAGCTCGGGGAGCCTCTTGCGCGCGAGCACCGCGACGATGATCACGTAGAGAATCGCCCCGAAGAGGAGGACCTTCACCGCGCCGCCCGGCTCACTCGCCCGCGGCCGCGCGCAGGCGCCGCACGCTCACGTCGCGGCCCAGCACCGCGATGACCTCGTAGAGCCCGGGCGACGCCGTGCGCCCCGTGAGGGCCACCCGCGCGGGCTGCGCGACGGTCTTGATGTCGAAGCCGCGCTCGGCGAGCCACGCTTCGATGGCGGCGCCGACACCTGCGTCGGTAAAGTCGGCGACGCCGGTGAGCACCTCGGCCATCGCCCGGAGGTTGGCCTTCGCCTCGGGCGTGAGGAGCTTCTCCGCCGCCGCCGGGTCGAGGGTGATCTCGTCGCGGAAATAGAAGCCCATCGCCTCGGCGGCGTCGATGAGCCGCGCCGATCGGGTCTTCACGGTGCGCGCGGCGGGGAGCAGCCGGGGGTCGTCGGCGGCGACGGTGACCCCGGCGCCCGCGAGGAAGGGGTGCACCCGCGCCGCGAATTCTTCGTCGGTGAGGCGCTTGAGGTGCTCGCCGCTCACCCAGAGGGACTTCTTTTTATCGTAGCGCCCGTCGTTGGTTCCGCAGTGGGCCCAGTCGAACTTCGCCACCAGCTCGTCGCGGGAGAAGATCTCCTGGTCGCCGGACGACCAGCCGAAGCGCGCGATGTAGTTGAGCACCGCGTCGGGCAGCCAGCCCTTCTCGCGGTAGGCCTCCACCGGCACGTCGATGCCCTGCTGCTCACCCAGCCGCTTGGACATCTTCTTCCCGTCGGGCGTCAGCATCATCGGGAGGTGCGCGTACTTGGGCACCGCGGCGCCGAGCGCCTGGTAGATGAGCACCTGCTTGGGCGTGTTGATGATGTGGTCGCTGCCGCGCGCCACGAGCGTGATGCCCATGGTGAGGTCGTCGACCACCGCGCCGAAGTTGTAGAGCGGCACGCCGTCCGAGCGCATGATAACGAAGTCGTCGATGGAGGCGTTGGGGGTCTTGATCGACCCGTAGACCTCGTCGACGAACTCCGTGGCGCCCGTGAGCGGCGCCTTCATGCGCACGACGTACGGCGCGCCGGGGCGCCAGTCGGCCTCGGTCTTGTCGCGCCAGAGGTGCGGGTACACGAAGCCGTCGCGCTTCTTCTCGGGGAGCTTCTGGCGCAGCGCCTCGACCTCCTCGCGCGTCGCGTAGCAGCGGTAGGCCCTGCCCTCGCTCACCAGCCGGTTGGCGTGCGCGGCGTAGAGGTCGAGCCGCTGCATCTGGAAGTACGGGCCGTGCGGGCCGCCGACCTCCGGGCCCTCGTCCCAGTCGAGCCCGAGCCAGCGCAGCGAGTCGATGATGACCTTCGTCGAGGCCTCGGTGGAGCGCTCCTGGTCGGTGTCCTCGATGCGCAGCACGAAGGTGCCGCCCGTCTTGCGGGCCCAGAGCCAGTTGAAGAGCGCCGTGCGGGCGCCACCGATGTGGAGATAGCCGGTCGGAGACGGCGCGAAGCGGACGCGGGGCTTGTCCATGGTGAGGGCCTCGTCAGGTACCGGGACGCGCCCGCAGGGTCAAGCCGCGCGCGCCCGCTCCGGGTCGCTCAGGGCCGCCAGCGCAGCCGCAGCGGACGCGCCACCCCGGGCGCCTGGAGCGTCACCCCCGCCGCGTCGACCGCGCGCACCGTCGCCCGCGCCACCCGGTCGCCGAGAGTCACCACCCACGCGGCGCGCCCGGCGGTGAGCACGGCCCCCTGCGCGCGCGCGCCCGCCACGAGGGTTCGCGCGACCGGCAGCGTGCCCGGCGGCAGCGTCGCGCCGATCTCCGTGGCGCCGTTGCAGCGCATCGGCCACGGGTCGTCGCCGAGGTCGGCGGTGGTCGCCCGCCCGGAGGGCCAGGAGAGCGTCGCCAGCAGCGCCTCGCCCTGCGGCTCGACGCGCACCGTGATGAGCGCGCGCAGCCCCGGTGACACCGTGAGCAGCGCGAGGGTCTCTCCCAGCGCGGGCGCGTCGTCGGCGCGCACAATGAGGTCGAGGGTCTCGGCGGTCTGCTGCGCCGACACGAGGCACACCCTGCGCGCCAGCCGCGAGAGCGCGCGCAGCGGCTGGTAGCGGGAGACCGCCGACGGCGCGGTGGGCTCGCGCCAGCCCACGACGACGCGGTCGCGCAGGCGCCCGACGTGCTCGACGCGGTCGCTGGCGCAGGCGACGTGAGGGTCGGCCGTGACCGCCGCGCAGGCCGACGCTGCCGCGGTGGCGGACGCGCTCGCCGGGAGGAGTAGCGTCCAGGTCACGCGGTCGTCCTGGCGCTCGGGGGCGCCGGGGAGTGGGAGTTCGCCGGAGGCCCGCAGCACCGCGCCGAGCACCGCGGGGGGGAGCCACGGGGCAGCGTCGGCGGAGACCGCCTGGAGTCCGGCGAAGGCGCCCGCCACGACGACGCGCGCGTCGGGCGGAGGGACCGGCGCGGCGACCGGGGTCCCGACGGCGGGTGTCCCGGCGTCGTCGGGGGTGCGGGGTACGGAGGGTCGGGGCGGCGGCGCGGTGGCGCTACAGGATAGGGCGAGCAGCGCGACCGGGGCGATCGCGCGCGGTCGCATCAGGGGCGGGGGGCGGCGGCGGCGGGGGTGCGCGTGAGGTGGAACTCCACGCGACGGTTGGCCGTGCGGCCGACCGCGGTGAGGTTGGGGCGGAGCGGGCGGCCCTGTCCGAAGCCGCGCGCGGTGACCTTGTCCGCCGCGACGCCGAGGCGGATGAGGGTCTCGCGAACCGCTTCGGCGCGGCTCTGCGAGAGGGTCATGTTGCCAGCCGGGGTGCCGACGTTGTCGGTGTGGCCCTGGATCTCCACGGCGGTGATCTCGGGGTGGCGGTTGAGGGTGTCGGCGATCTCCTCCAGCAGCGTGCTGGAGTCCGGGAGGATCTCCGCCGAGTTGGTCTGGAAGTGCACCTGACGCATGATCGCCAGGATGTTGCCGCGGATGGCGACGGAGGGGCGCGCCGGGCGGCGGGTGACGGTGACCTCCACCGCGCGGTTGGCGCGCGGCTCGACGGTGGCCTGCTGAGCGGTCGAGCCCATGTGCCGGTCGCTCGACTCGACGCGAACCGTGTACGAGCCCGCGAGGAGTTCCTCGGCGGTGATGCGACCCTGGTCGTCGGTGGTGAGGGTGCGCTCGGTGGGCGCCTGCTGGCCCGTCGGGACGTCGAGACCCGGCGCGGGCGAGAGCACCACGTTGGCGTTGGCGACGTTGGCGCCGCCCTGCGACGACACGACGTGGATGGCGAGCCCGCCGCGGCGGGGCATCGGCCGGATGTCGCAGTTGACGTTGACCTCGGTGTCGGCGTTAGCCGCGGGGGCGGTCGAGCCCTCCGGGACCGGCGCCGGCGCGGGTACGGTGAAGGTGCACTCGCCGGGGTTGAACTCCGGCGCGGTGACCGCGAGGCGGTACTCGCCCGGCACGAGGTGCCCGGAGCGGAAGCGCCCGTCGGGGGCGGTCGCGAGGATGTGCAGCTCGGGGTGACCGGTGAAGTTCACGATGGCGCCGCCGACGGCGTTGTGGCTCTCGGCGTCGCGCACCATGCCGAGCACGTGGCCGCCCGGCGGGGTGCGGTCGACCTCGCGGGTGGTCACGCGCTCCGGCCCGGGGACCTCGACGCGCTGCACCGGGGGGTGGATGTCGTACGCGAAGGACGCGCCGAAGTAGAGCTGCCACGGGGGCGTCGGGGCGAGCTCGCGGACGAAGGTGGAGCTCCCGCTGGTGGCGATGTCGAAGGCCAGGAGCGCGGCGAGGCCGCGGACCGGCGGGAGCACCCGGGCGCCGATGGTCAAGCGCGAGGGCATCGACGAGAAGCCTTCGCGGGCGAGGCAGGCGTCGTCGTCGGCGGCGCCGCCGGGGCCGGACATGCCCGTGCCCGGCTCGAAGCAGGAGTAACTTTGGCGGTTGACCGGCACACCCACGGACCACTCAAGGAAGGGCCGCACCCACGGGAGCTCTGCCTCCGCGGCGAGGTTGATGCCGAACTGATCGACGCGGTTGATGCCCAGCGCGTGGCGCTCGATGCGCGACACCTCGAGGAAGCACGTCGGGTCGATGGCCCCGGAGGCGCAGCGCGCGGCGTCGTAGCCCGGCTGGGCGGCGCGGCGACGCTCCTCGGTGGGCGACACGATCGCAGCGCTGTTGTCGAGGTAGTAGTGGGCGTTGAGGTGGAAGCGCAGCGGCACGCTGGCGCCGAAGTCGCGGAGGTCGATGGTGCTGAGCACGCCGAAGTTGGCGCTGGTCGAGCCGCCGAGGAGCCCGATGTCCCCCGAGCGGTTGAGCAGGTAGAGCGACGCGAAGCCGCCGACGTACAGGCCGCGCCAGACGCGGGCCGCGCCCTTCACGCCGAAGGTGGTGTCGCCGAGCACCTGGAAGAGGCTCGGGCGCTCGCGGTCGTTGGCGTTGGCGTACGCGCGGATGGACGCGAAGATCTCGAGGAAATCGAGCGGCGAGTACGACAGGGTGGCGGTGCCGCCGACGTGCTGCGCGGTGTCCGTGCCGACCGCCGCGGTGCCCGCGAGGCCTGCGGGGCGGAGGAACTCCGACGCGCCGTAATACTCGCCGATGAGCCCGAAGCGGAACGAGCCCGCCGCGCCCGTCTGCGCCGCGCGGGTGTGCAGGAGGCCGATGGAGCCGTCGAGGGAGGAGAAGCGGGAGAGCATCCGGGTGCGCCGGGCTTCGTCGGTCTCCGGGGTGCCGGGCTGCTCGGGCGTGGCGGCGGGGGTCGGCGTGGCGACGCGGGCGGGGGTGCCGGCGGCGGGGGCTTCCTCCTCGTCGCCCTCCTCCTCGTCGCCCTCCTCGCCCTCCTCGTCAGACGACGCCGCGGAGCGACCGCCCGAGGGCGGGGTCTGCGCGAGGGCCGTCATGGGCAGCGCCACCGCCTGCGCCACGAGGATCAAAGCCAACCATCGAGAGTGCCGCATCGTCGTGTCTCCTCCACCTAAGCCATCGGGAATCCCGCGCTCGTGCTCGTCACGAGGCCCGCCGAAATCCAACACCGCCTTCGCGGCGGCGCGGTCATACCACCCGCATTCTCGAAACGTCCAGACTCGGGACAGGCCGTCTTTGCTGTGGATCGAAGCCCACAGGACGACGCCCGGAGGTCAGCCCCGGCTCATGGGCTGGAGCACCGTCTCGCCCCCTTCGCCCGTCACCAGCTGATCGACCCGCTTCTCCGCCGCGTCGAGCCTGCGCTGCCCGGCCCGGGTGAGCCGCACGCCCTCCTCGAAGACCCGCAGCGACTCCTCGAGGGCCAGGTCGCCCTTCTCCAGCTGGAGCACCACCTCGTCGAGGCGCTTCAGGATCGCCTCCAGGGGCATCGCCTCTTCCGCCGCCGTCGCCACGTTGCTCTCTTGCGCTTCCATTGACGGTCGGGAATGACACCCTCCCGCCGCCGGGGTCAAGGTTCCGCCGCGCCGCGGGCGACCTGCAGCGCGAGCGAGAGCCCGTCCGCCAGCCGCGCGCTCCAGGCCACCGCCCGGGCCGCCTCCAGCGCCGGCCGCGCGGCGCCGCCCTCCCGCCGAGCGAGCGCCATCGCCGCCGCCAGCCTCCGCTCGCCGTCGACGTCGGTGAGCAGCGTGCGCTCCAGCGCCGGGGTGGTCCCGGTCACCGCCTCGATGGCATCCGCCTCCCGGGGGCGCCCGCCCCGCAGCGCCGCGAGCGCCTCCTCGGCGGCCCGACGGTCGCCCGGGTCGTCGGTCGCGAGGCAGCGCCGCACCGCCGGCAGCGCCCCGAGCGCCCGCAGCCGCGCGATGGCCGACAGCGCGGGCCCGCGCGCCACCGGGTCGCCCACGAGCGCGCCGAGCGCCTCGTCGGAGACGCCCCCGACGTCGCCGAGGGCCTCGATGGACTGCCGCCGAAGCTCGCGCTCGGGCCCGGTGCGCGCGATGGCCAGGAGCGCCGGCGCCGCCTCGACGAGCCGCAGCGCCCGCGCCGCGCGGACGGCCGAGAGCCCCCTCCCTCCGCGGATCTCCTCCGCCGCGCGCCGCAGCTCGCCGACGATGGCCCCCGCCGCCGAGGGGTCGCCGCGCCGCGCCAGGATGCGCCACCGCAGCGGCTCCTCCACCAAGCGCCCCTCGACGGGCTCGTCGGGCCGCGCGGCCAGGGCGTCGAGGGCCACCGCCGCGAGCTCGTCGTCGGGCACCACGCTGCCGCGCGCCCGGGCCGCGTCGAGCTGTGCCTCGAGCGTGCCGAGGGCGTGCAGGGCCGCGAGCGCCAGCGTCGGCGGGGCGAGCTCGGGGAGGCGCAGCGCCTCGACGCGCGCCACGAGCGAGCGGGCGTCCCGACCCGCCGGGAGCGCGAGGGCGGTGAGCGCGGTGAGCCGGGCCGAGAGGTCGGGCTCCTGCGCGAGCAGCGCGAGGAGCGCGTCGTCCTCCGCGCTTCGGTCGACCTCGGAGCTGAGCACCCGACCGGCGAGCCGGGCCCGCAGGATGGCGTACGCCCCGCCTCGCCGTCGGGCGAGGTCGGTGCTGCGGAGCCGGGAAAGCGGGTCAGCCCGGGCGATGCGCCAGGGTTCGGCCAGCGGCGTGGCGTGGGCGGTGGCATCGTGCAGCGCGAGCGCGCAGACGAGGCCCACTGTGATGGCGTACCCTCGCGGGGCCGGTGCCCTTGAGCGGTGAATCGCGGCCGAGTCGACGGAGTCCACGACAGGCCGCGGAACCTATCACGTCCATCGGAGCAACGGAGCATCACCAAGACCCGCATGCGCATCTGCCCCGCCTGCCAGATCAGCTACGACGGATCGGTCACGCGGTGCGCGCACGACAACCGCCGACTGTTGACGGTGGCGGCCTTCGAGCGCTCGATGGACGACGCCCTCATCGGCACGGTGCTGGCCGAGCGCTACGACATCCTCGACCGGCTGGGCGTCGGGGGCATGGGTACGGTGTACCGCGCGGAGCAGCGGGCGCTCGGGCGCGACGTGGCCGTGAAGGTGCTGCGCCGCGAGCTCGGCCGCGACCCCGACACGGTGGCGCGCTTCCACCGCGAGGCGCAGGCGCTGTCCAACCTGCGGCACCCCAACACCGTCGCGGTCCTCGACTTCGGGCAGACCCCCGACGGACTGCTCTTCCTGGTGATGGAACTCCTGGAGGGCGAGATGCTCTCCACCCGACTTCGCCGCGACGGCGCGCTCCCCGTGTCGGAGGCGCTGCGCATCGCCACGGGCATCCTGCGCTCGCTCGCGGAGGCCCACCGTGCGGGCATCGTCCACCGCGACCTGAAGCCCGACAACATCTTCCTCGCCCGCGTCGAGGCGCACGCCGACGCCGAGGAGCTGGTGAAGGTCGTCGACTTCGGGGTGGCGAAGATCCGCCCCGGCGGGGTCGACGCCCCCATCGACCCGCTCTCCACCCAGGAGGGCACGGTCTTCGGCACGCCGCGGTACATGTCCCCCGAGCAGGCGCAGGGTCGGCCCCTCGACGGGCGCAGCGACCTCTACGCCGTCGGCGTGATGCTCTTCCAGATGCTCACCGGCGTGGTGCCCTTCGGCGAAGACGACGCCGTCGTGGTGATGGCCCACCACATCATGACCCCTCCGCCCCGGGTGCTCGACCTCAACCCCGCGGGAAACATCCACCCCTCCCTCGACGCCCTGGTCGCAGCGTCGCTCCAGAAGCGCCCGGGTGATCGACCGGCGTCGGCCGAGGAGTTCTTGCGGGCCATCGAGGCGCTGCCCGTCGAGGGCGCCCGCGCGGGCCTCACCAGCGGTCCCTTCGGCGGCTCCGCCCGTCACCCGCGGGTCACCGCCACCCGCACCGCCACCCTCCTCGCGCTCCTGCTCGGCCTCGGCATCGCCCTCTTCACGGCCCTCCCCATGCGCCGCCGCGCGCTGGCCCCCCTCGCCCCCGCCGGGCCCGCCGCGCCTCCACGTCCCACGCCCGCTCCCCCGGCGCCCGTGCCGGAGGCCGTCGCGCCCGTCGCGCTCCCACCCCCCGATCCTGCCTCCGCGCCCGCGGCCTACGTCGACGACGCGCCGAGCCCCGCCGTCGCGACGCGCGCCCGTCGCCGCCGTTCCCATCGCCGCTCGACCAGCCGCACCCCGGTGGTCTCGGTCACCTCCCCCCCCCCGGCGCCGCCCCACGCTCCGTACCCCCGCTGGAGCGACTGAGGGTCAGCCCGCCCGGTGGTTGACCGCCACGGCCGCCGCAAGGCGGGTGGTGGCACCGACGAAGATCGGCGAGGCGGGGCGCCGACGCTCGAACACCTCCAGGTCGCCCAGCAGGTCGTGCTCGCGCCAGCCGCAGTGCTCCATGCCCGCGCGCCGGATGATCTTCACCGACGAGGTGTGCCACGGGAAGGTCGACGCCGTCACCGCGCACACGCCCGGCTGATCGAGCGCCCACTCCACCATCGCGCAGGTGGCCTCGGCGCCGTAGCCCTGCCCCTGCGAGCTCGGCTCGACCCCGTACGCGATCTCCACCACCCCGCCGTCGTCGGGCGCGCCGTGGAACACCACGCTCCCCACGATGATGCGCTCCCCCGTGGGGTGGCTGGCGATCATCAGCCGGTCGCCCCAGAGCCGCAGCGAGGGGTTGGCGCGGATGCGCTCGACCGACGCGCTGAAGGCCCGCTCGATGAGCGCGCGGCCCGGCCACCTACCCGGAAACCTCGCCCCGGCGATGGCCTCGACGTCGGCGCAGTGATCGGCCATCACGGCCTCGACCAGGCTCAGCGTGATGGGCACCAGCTCCAGCCGGGCCGTCCGCAGCACCGTCATCGACGTCTCTTCGCTCATGGCAACACCTACTGCACTTCGCGTTCTCGGCCGCGGGCGCTCCCGGCGGGGCACCCCACGACGCGCGCCGACCTTCTTCGTGCCGCGCCGAGAACACCACTCTCCGACCGTCTTTCGCGCAGCGCAACGACGCGGCGCGTGAGGCGGTGGATGCCGCAGCGCGGCAGTGAAGCCGACGACGCACCGCGAAGCGGAAGGGTGCGAAGCGGGGGTGTCAGTCGGCTTCGGCGAGGAGCGACGAGATGTGGCTGGCGCGCTCGTCGGAGAGGTGGAGGCCCTTCTGGAGCAGCTCGAGGAACTCCTGCTCCTCGTCGCCGACCTCGCCGTCGAAGAGGACGAAGAGGGTCGCGAGGGCGAAGGCCTCCTCGCGGGCCTCGATGTCGTCGCCGATGGCCTTGGCGATTGCGCGCACGCGGGCGGGGATGCCCTCGGCGGCGATGCGCAGCACGAAGCCCTCGACGGTGCGGGCGAGCGCGTGGTTGTCGAGGTGAGTGAAGCCCGGCGTCGCGCGAATCTGCTCGCAGAGCTGGTGGCTCTCCTGGGCCTCCATCCTCCCGTCGACGCAGGCGGCGATGGTCATCACCTCGAGGAGCGCCTCGGCGGCCTCCGGGGCCGGGGGCACGAGGCTCTCGCGCGGCCGACCGACGCTGGCGTAGTGCTTGTGCTTCTTGTGGAACTTCGGCATCGGACGCTCCAGTGGTTCACGACCAGACGCTCGGCCGTGGGGCGGACCATAACAGACCTCTCGTCGCGAGCGCGACGGCTACGAGCACCGGCACCCGCCGCGGCGCGCGTTGCGCGGCGGTGGCGTGTTGCGGTAGCGGAGAAGCGCCGACGGTGCCCACTCCCCCCGCCCCCGACCCCTCGCTCCGCTGGGACGCGCTCACCGCGCGCTGGTGCTTGCTCGCCGCCCATCGGCGCGACACCCCGCGCGACATGACCAGCCGGCTGGACGCCCTGCGGGACGCCAGCCACTGTCCCTTCTGCCCGGGCCACGAGCGGCAGACCGACCCGTCCACCGAGGAGCGCCTCGGCCCCGACGGCCGCTGGGTGGCCCGCGCCGTCACCAACCGCTTCCCGATGATGGCCGATGGGGCGCCGACCGGCCGCACCTTACCCCATGAGGTATTCCGCGAGCGCGCCGCGGTGGGCGCCCACGAGGTGATCGTCGAGACGAGGGAGCACGACGCCGACCTGTCCGACCTCGACGCCGGGGCCCTCGCGGTGGTGCTCGACCTCCACCGGTCTCGGCACCGCGCGCTCGCCCAGCGGCCCGACGCCGCCGCGGTGCTGCTCTTCAAGAACCGCGGGCCGCGATCGGGGGCCTCGCTGCGCCACCCGCACTCGCAGGTGCTCACCTGCCCCGTGGTCCCGCCGGGGGTGCGCCGGCGGGACGCGGTGGCCGCGCGCCACCACCGGCGCCGCGGCTCGTCGCTGGTGCAGTGGCTCGTCGAGGCCGAGGTCGAGGCCGGCGAGCGGGTCGTCGCGCTCGACCCGCACTTCGTCGCCCTCTGCCCGTGGGCCTCGGCGCGCTCGCACGAGGCGTGGATCGTCCCGCGCGCGCCCATCCCCCACCTCGGCGCGACGCCCGACGCGCTGCTGCCCCCGCTGGCGGCGATGCTCCGCGACACGCTCCGGCGCGTTCGGCGGGTGTCCGGCGACGCGGACTACAACATCCTCCTGCGGCAGCCTGCGCGGGCCCGCTGGGAGGAGCCCTGGGCGCACTGGTTCCTCGAGATCCAGGTGCGGCGGGGCGGCGACGCGGGCTTCGAGCTCTCCAGCGGAATGTCCTGCACCGTGTTCTCCCCGGAGGAGTCCGCGGCGCTGATGAGGTCCGCGGATGCTCTCTGAGCGCACCGGGTGGATCACCGCCCCGTCCGCCCTCAGCGTCGCCATCGCCGCGCGCCGCGCGCTCCCCGGGCTGCTCGACCTCACCGCCTCGAACCCCACCGCGGTCGGCCTCCCGGCCCTCCCCCCCGAGCTCGTCGCCGCGCTCGCCGACCCCGGCGTCGTCGGCTACGACCCCGACCCCGCGGGGCCGCTGCCGGCGCGCGCCGCCGTGGCCGCCCACTACGCCTCGCTGGGCTACGCCGTCGACCCCGCGCGCCTGCGCCTCGCGGCCAGCACCAGCGAGGCCTACGGCTGGCTCTTCACGCTGCTCTGCGACCCCGGCGACGCGGTGATCGTGGCGCACCCGAGCTACCCCCTGCTCGACGACCTCGCCCGCCTCCAGAGCGTCGCCCTCACCCCCGTCGGCTCGACGTGGCACGGCCGCTGGGAGCTCGACCTCGACGCCCTCGACGCCGCCATCACCCCGCGCACCCGGGCCGTCGCCCTGGTGCACCCCAACAACCCGTCGGGCGCGTACATCACCCTCGACCTGCGCGCCGAGCTCATCGCGCGCTGCCGCCGCCACGACCTCGCGCTGCTCGTCGACGAGGTGTTCCTGGAGTATCCGCACCGGGTCGACGACCGACGGGCGCCCAGCTTCGTCACCTGCGACGAGGTGCTCACGTTTACCCTCAGCGGCCTCAGCAAGACCCTCGCGCTCCCGCAGATGAAGCTCGGCTGGGTGCACGTCCACGGCCCCGAGGCCGCGCGCGTCGAGGCCCTCCGCCGGCTCGAGCACGTCGCCGACTGCTTCCTCTCCGTCGGTGCCCCGGTGCTGCGCGCGGCGCCCGCGTGGCTACGGCGCAGCGAGGCGCTGCAGCGCCCGGTGCGCGAGCGAGTCGCGGCCAACCTCGCGGCGCTCGGGCGAGCGCTGGGCGGCGACAGCGCGATCTCGCTGCTCCCAGTGGAGGGCGGCTGGTCGGCGGTGCTGCGGCTGCCGACGACCCGCGACGACGACGCGTGGGTGCTCGGCCTCCTGGAGCGAGGGGTGCTGGTGCAGCCGGGGTATTTCTTCGACGTGCCCGGCGACGGGCACATGGTGCTGAGCCTGCTACCGAGGCCCGATCACTTCGCGGAGGGGCTCGCGCGGCTGTGCGCCCTCGTGGCCGAGGACTGCGCGGTCACTCCAGCTCGCGGACGACGTTGATCTGCGCGCCCTGGATCTCGCCGGAGTTCATGACGCCCGCGCGCGAGAAGGTCGACTGGCTGCTGTCGCCGTCGATGTCCCCGACGGCGCGCGCGACCACCGTCGTGTTGCTGCCGTCGGTCGAGTACTGGTAGTAATGCGGGTGATCGATGACGAAGCCGAGGGTGTTCCACTCGGAGCTGGCCATCCACATCACGACGTTCGAGGGGTACTTGCTGGCGGTGGGCGCCGCCGTGGGCATCGCGGGGCACGTCGCGAAGGTGGTGCTGGCCGAGCGCTCCTGGGTGTTCTCGTAGTAGGCGAGCTGGAGTCGGTACATCGAAGCGATGCCCCCGGTCGCCTCGGTGGTCTTGCTGCGCTTCACATAGCGGCTGAAGGCTGGAATCGCGACCGCCGACAGGATGCCGAGGATCACCACGACGATCATGAGTTCGACGAGGGTGAAGCCCCGGCGCATGGCGCTGACTTCCCGACGCCTACCTTCTCGATTTCGCATCATCTCTCCTGTGCCCCCAACACCCGGTGGCATGCTCCCCACGTCCCACTGACCTCTTTTGGAGCTGCTGGAGCGGCAAGCACCCGTTGTTGTCATCACCGGCCAGCATGGCCTGTGCCATAACCGCCATGCAGAACCGCGATGGCCGTGCAAGAAGCTGGAGCGCCCAGCACGACCACCCGTCTGACGTTTTGCGTCACCGTCCGGTGACCGAAGTGGTCGGTGTCCGCCGAGCGGACGTCGGACACGTTGAGGTCGGCGGGGGGTTGGCCCTACATTCCGCGCATGACCTCGCTCACCCAGCTTTCGCCCGACGAGAAGATGTTTCGCGATGCCGTCATCGGGTTCGCCCGCGACCGGGTCGCGCCCCGCGTGGCCGCGATGGACCATCACGGCGCCCTCGACAAGGAACTCCTCCCCGACCTCTTCGACCTCGGGGTGATGGGCATCGAGGTGCCCGAGCAGTACGGCGGCGCGGGCTCCAGCTTCTTCAACGCCGCGCTCGCCGTGGAGAGCTTCGCCACGATCGATCCGAGCGTGGCGGTGCTCGTCGACGTGCAGAACACCCTCGTCGCCAACGCGGTCATCCGCTGGGCTGACGACGCGCAGAAGGAGCGCTACCTGCCGAAGCTCGCGCGGGAGTGGGTGGGCTCCTACGCGCTGAGCGAGGCGGGCTCCGGGAGCGACGCCTTCGCCCTCGCCGCGCGCGCCGAGAAGAAGGGCGACAGGTGGGTGCTCAACGGTCGGAAGCTGTGGATCACCAACGCCAACGAGTCGTCGCTCTTCATTGTGTTCGCCAACGTCGACCCCTCCAAGGGATACAAGGGCATCACGGCCTTCCTGGTGGAGCGGGACTTCCCGGGGTTCTCGGTAGGGAAGAAGGAAGACAAGCTCGGCATCCGGGCGTCGTCGACCTGCGAGATCATCCTGGAGGACTGCGAGGTCCCCCTCGGCAACGTCCTCGGCGAGGTGGGCAAGGGCTACAAGATCGCCATCGAGACCCTCAACGAGGGGCGCATCGGCATCGGGGCGCAGATGCTCGGGCTCGCCCAGGGGGCCTTCGACTACGCCATGAAGTACATCCATGAGCGCAAGCAGTTCGGGCAGGTGATTGGCAACTTCCAGGGGGTGCAGTTTCAGTACGCGCGCTGCGCGGTGGAGATCGAGAGCGCCCGGTTGATGGTCTACAACGCCGCGCGCCTCAAGGACGCCGGGCAGCCCTTCATCAAGGAAGCCGCGATGGCCAAGCTGCACGCGAGCGAGGTGGCCGAGCGGGTGGCGTCGCTGTGCGTGGAGTTCGTCGGCGGCGTGGGCTTCACCAAGGACTACCCCCTGGAGAAGTTCTTCCGCGACGCGAAGATCGGGAAGATCTACGAGGGCACGTCGAACATGCAGCTCCAGACCATCGCGAAGCTGCTCCAGGCCGAGTACGGCTTCAAGGGCTGACGGCGCCCGCGTCGCCCCGGTGGAGGTAGCGCTGCACGTTGCGGCGGTGCTCCTCCAGGGACGGGGCGAAGGCTGATCGCCCGTCTCCCATCGCCACGAAATACAGGTCCTGATCGGGGGTGGGAGACAGCACCGCCGCGAGGGCTCGCGCGCCCGGGTTGGCGATGGCGCCGGGCGGCAGGCCCTCGTGGGTGTACGTGTTGAAGGGGTTGCTCCGGTCGAGGAGCATCGTGCCGGTGATGACCCGGCGGAGGCCCCCGTCGCCGTGCTCGCACGCGCGCAAGGGTGTGCCCCGCGCGGCCATCGCCGTGCAGCCGTACACCACCGTGGGGTCGCTCTGGAGGAGGCGGGGGCGGAAGTCCGGGAGGCGCAGGCGGTTCCAGAAGACCGAGGCGATGTGGGCGCGGTCGGCGGGGGAGCCGGTCTCGCGCTCGACCAGCGAGGCCAGCGTCACGATGACCTGGTCGGCGCGGTCGAAGGCCTGGGCCGAGGGCGCAGCGGGCGCGGTGTCACCGCCCGCGAGCGAGGCCGCGCGGAGGACCCCGTCGGGGTGCTGCGCCTTGAGCGCGCGCAGGTGCCGGGCGGCCTCGGTCACCATGCGGTCGACCACGCGCTCGGCGGGCGAGTCCGGCGGGAGGTCGTAGGTGTCCGGGAAGAGGTAGCCCTCCAGGGAGTCGCGGAGGCCGTAGCGGCGCAGGAGGGCGGGGTCCTCGGTGCGGGCGAGGAAGTCCGCCGCGGGGCAGATGCCCGCGGACTCCAGCCGGCGCGCGATGTCGAAGCGGGTGTAGCCCTCCGGGATGGTCACGCGGATCACCCCGGCGGCGCCGCGCAGGAGCGTGCGGAGGATGGCGTAGGGGGACAGGTCGTCGCGCAGCGCGACGGTGCCGCGGTGGGCGCCGTCGGCCGCGCCCGACACGGCCGCGAGCAGGTGGAAGAGCCACGGATGGTCGATGGCCCCGGCGGTCCAGAGGGCGCGGGTCATGCCGGCCGCGCCGGTGCCCTCGGCGATGGCGACGCGCACCACGCGGCCGCGGCCGCGGTGGGGCGTGCGGAGGTACACGAAGACCCCGAGCGCGCACAGCGCCGCGACGAGGCCGAGGGCGGCGAGGGCGATCCAGAGGGGGCCGCGGGGCGGGGCGCTGCGGCCGCGCGCGCGGCGCGCGGCGCGCGGGATGGGCTTCCCCGGGGGCCTGCCCGAGGGCTTCGCGGGAGGCTTCGCCGCGGGCTTTGCTATGGGTCTGGGTCGTCCAGCCACGCGCCCGCTCCCGTCTTCGAGTCGAGGTAGGCCTGGAGCAGGATCGCCGCCACCTCGGCGTCGATGCCCTCCCGCCCCTTGCGGCCCGACGCCGTGCGTGCGCGCTGCGCCTGCACCGTGCTCAGCCGCTCGTCCCAGAGGATCACCGGAACCTTCGCCTTGCGGCCGAGGAGGGCCGCGAAGGTGCGGGCCGCGCGGGCCTTCATGCCTTCGCTCCCGTCCATGTTGAGCGGGAGCCCGACGACCACCTCGTCGGCGGCCTCGCGCTTCACCACCGCCATGACCGCGTTGACCGCCTGGTTGGCCTCGGGCAGTTCCAGGGTCTCCAGCGGGCGCGCGGGCACCCCCTCCTCGGCGTGCACCGCGACGCCGATGCGACGGGCGCCCAGGTCGATGCCCAGGCGCTTCACGCGAGGCCGTCCTCGAAGGCGACCTCGCCGGGGCGCACCGTCACCAGGGCGCCCTGCACCCAGGGCCGGTGGTGGGCGCCGTGGCCGAAGGGCGCGCCGGAGAGCACCGGGATGCCCAGCGACCCGAGGCGCTCGCGCAGCACGGCCTCGACGGTGATCCCGTCGGCGCCCGGCACGCAGCGGGTGAACTCCCCGAGCACCACCGCGCGAACGCCGTCGAGCGACGCCGACGACCGGAGGGAGGTGAGCATCCGGTCGACCCGGTAGGGCGCCTCGCCGACGTCTTCGAGGAAGAGCACGCGCCCGTCGGCGTGCAGCCGACATGGGGTGCCCAGGAGCGCCGCCACGATCGCCAGGTTGCCGCCGACCGCGCGACCTTGCACCGGCGGGTGATCGCCGCAGGCCACGGGATGCAGCCCCGTCCAGGTCGGCGGGGGAGCGCCCTCGAGCACCCCGGTGAGCTCGTCGTCGCCGCCGCGGCGGCCGAGCGCGAGCAGCATCGCGCCGTGGATGGAGCGCACGCCCGCGAGGGCCCACACGGCGTGGAGCGCGGTCACGTCGCTGAAGCCCACGAGGGGCTTCGGGTCGCGGTGAAGGAGCTCGATCCAGCGGCGGGCGTGCTGGTCGAGGAGGCGGGTGATGCCGTAGCCGCCGCGGGCCGCGAGCACGGCGCGGACCGAGGGGTCTTCCAGCGCGGCGGTGATGTCCGCGGCCCGCGCGTCGTCGTCGCCCGCGAGGAAGCCGTGGCGGGCGCGCACCGAGGCGCCGACGCGCACCCGGTAGCGGCCCTGGCACCACGCGAGGCCGGCGTCGAGGTCGTCGGGGTCGAGCGGTCCGCTGGGGGCGACCACCGCGACGGCGTCGCCGGGCTGCAACGGGGTGAGCGCGGCGAACGCGAAGGACGTCACGGCTTGACCGGGCGGCGACCGTCGGCGGTGAGCAGCACGTCGTAGAGGTCGGCGCGGCGGTCGCGGAAGAAGCCCCAGGCGCCCCGCATCCGGCGCGAGTGCGCGAGGTCGAAGGTGGCGACGGCGGCGCCCTCCTCGGTGCGCGAGAGCTCGGCCACCAGGTCGCCGCGGTGGTCGGCGCAGAACGAGCTGCCGTAGAACACCTGGCCGTCTTCGGTGCCGATGCGGTTGGCGCCGCACACCGGCACGACGTTGGACACCGCGTGGCCGACCATCGCGCGCTGCCACGGGTCGCGGGTGTCGAGCGTGGGGTCGTGGGGCTCGCTGCCGATGGCCGTGGGATAGAGCAGCAGCTCGGCCCCGAGGAGCATCATCGCGCGGGCGCACTCGGGGTACCACTGGTCCCAGCAGATGCCGACGCCGAGGCTGCCGTGGCGGGTGTTCCAGACCTTGAAGCCCGTGTCGCCGGGGCGGAAGTAGAACTTCTCCTCGTAGCCCGGGCCGTCGGGGATGTGGCTCTTGCGGTACAGGCCCATCACGGAGCCGTCGGCATCCACCATCGCGAGGCTGTTGTAATACGCCTGGCCCGCGCGCTCGAAGAAGGACACCGGGATGACCACCCCGAGTTCGCGGGCGAGCTCGGCGAAGCGGGCGATGGTGGGGTTGGCCTCGAAGGGCATCGCCCGCAGCAGCTCGCGCTCGTCTTCCACGCGGCAGAAGTACGGCCCCTCGAAGAGCTCAGGGGGAAGGATGACGTTCGCCCCCCGCGCGGCCGCGGCGCGGACGTGCTCGACGACGCGGGCGACGTTGGTGTCGCGGTCGTCGCCCAGCGGGCACTGGATCACGGCGACGGTGGTGGTGGCGTTGACGGCGGTGGTCATGGCGCGGCGTGCCTCCGGCGGGTGGGCTGCTGCTGGGTGATGCAGTGGAAGGCGCCGCCGCCCTCGAGGATGGCGAGCGCGTCGATGGGCTCGACGTGGCGGCCGGGGAAGAGACGCTCCACCGCGCGCGCCGCGGCGTCGTCCCACGCGGTGCCGTAGGTCGGCACCACCACGGTGCGGTTGCCGATGTAGAAATTGAGGTGGCTCGCGGGCATCACCCGGCCGTCTTCGTCTTCGACGCGGCCCGGCGACGGGACGAACACCAGCTCGATGGGGCGGCCGAGCGCGTCGCGCTGCCCGGTGAGCTCGTCGCGCAGCCGGAGCAGGATGTCCCGGTTGGGGTCGTCGCCGCCGGAGGGCTCCATCAGGGCGATGACGCCCGGGGCGACGAAGCGCGCGATGGTGTCGATGTGCCCGTCGGTGTGGTCGTTGATGAGCCCGTCGGTGACCCAGAGCATCCGGGTGCCGCCGTAGGCGTCGAGGACGGCGCGGGTGATGGCCTCCTCGCCCAGCTCGGGGTTGCGGTTGCGGTTGAGCAGGCACTGGCGCGAGGAGAGCACCGTGCCCTCGCCGTCGACCTCGATGCTGCCGCCCTCCAGCACGAGGTCGTGCCGGACGGCGCGGAAGCCCGAGGCCTTCGCCACGGCGTCGCCCACGGCGTCGTCATACCGGAGCACGTACTTTCCGCCCCAGCCGTTGAAGGCGAAGCGCGCGGCGACCACCGCGCCGTCGGCGCCGTGCATGAAGACCGGCGCCGTGTCGCGCACCCAGATGTCCCCGAAGGGGATCTGGTGGAAGCGCGCGTCGAGGCCGTGGAGGGCGGCGCGGGCCACGGTCTCCTCGACCCCGTCGGGCGCGAGGATCTCCAGGCGCTCGCCGCCGTCGCGGGCGATGGCGCGGCAGAGGGCGGTGAACGAGCGCCGGGCCTCTGGGAGCGCGAACTTCCAGAGTTCTTCATGGCTGGGCCAGGCGAGCCAGACGGCGTCGTGCGGCGCCCACTCGGCGGGCTGGAGGACGGCTTCGGTGATCATCGGGGCGCGGACACTACCCGCGCGGTGCCTGGGGCGACAACTGGCCGCGCCCCGGGGCGTGTGCTCTCTTGGTCCGCCGCAATGGAATCGAAGCTCGAAGAACTCTCCGCCGACCTCGCCGCCGCCGCGCTGCGGGCCCTCGCCGACGGCTGGCGCAACCTCAACTACGCCCTCTTCCAGGACCGCATGCGGCCGCCCGGGATGCGCCTCGCGGACGCGACGAGCTTCCTCGGTCGCTGGGTGCGCGGCGAGCGCGTGATCGAGGTGTCGCGGCGCTTCCTCCTCGACCACCCGTGGGGCGTGGTGACGGAGGTGCTCAAGCATGAGATGGCGCACCAGTTCGTCGACGAGGTGATCGGGGCGCGCGACGAGACCGCGCACGGGCCGGTGTTCCAGCGGGTGTGCGCCGACCGGGGCATCGACGGCGGCGCGACCGGGGTGCCCGAGGCGCGCGGGTCGACCGACGCGACCACGGCGTCGGCGCTCGACAAGATCGCCAAGCTCCTCGCGCTCGCCGGCAGCCCCAACGAGCACGAGGCGCAGGCGGCGATGAACACCGCGCAGAAGCTGATGCTCAAGTACAACCTCGACGCGGTGCGGGCCAAGGCCGCGCGGGGGTACATCCACAAGCACCTGGGCGAGCCCACCGGGCGCGTCGAGGAGGCGTCGCGCTTCCTCGCGGCCATCCTGTCCGAGCACTTCTTCGTGCAGTGCATCTGGGTCAACGTGTGGCGCGTGCGGGAGGGCCGCGGGGGCTCGGTGCTGGAGGTCCTCGGCACCCCCGAGAACGTCTCCATGGCGGAGTACGTGCACTCCTTCCTCGACCACACCGCCGACGCGCGCTGGACGCTGCACAAGCGCCTCAACCGGCTCACCGGCGACCGCGACCGGCGGGCCTACCGCACCGGCGTGATGATGGGCTTCCTCGAGAAGCTCCGCGCCGAGCGCAAGGGCCAGCAGGAGACCGGCCTCGTGTGGGCGGGCGACCCCGCCCTGGACGAGTATTACCAGCGCAGGTATCCGCGGGTGCGCACCATCAGCCGCGCGGCGGCGACCCGCACCTCGGCGCACGCGCAGGGCCGCGAGGCGGGCAAGCAGCTCGTCCTGCACCGGGGCGTCGACGGGTCCCGCGGCGGCGGCGGCGGCGGGGGATTGCTGGGCCCGGGGCGCTCGTAGCGCCGGGGGACGGTCGGGCTATCGTCGGCGCCATGAGCGTGCGGCGTGGCGTGTTGGCGAGGTCCCTCCTCGGGCTGGTCGGGTGCGCTCGGGCCCGCGGGCGACGACCCCGGCGTGGCTCGCGCGGGTGACCGCGTCCGAGGCGGCGCCGCGCGCGGCGGGGCAGGTGCGGCGGAAGGCCGTGCAGTCGCGGGCGTCGTTGCGCGCGACGCGCGCCGAGGTCGCGAGGTGGAGCGGGGTGTTGGGTCAGAGGGCGCAGGCCGCGAGGGACAGGCCGAGGGAGAGACCGAGCAGCGTACGGAGCGAGACGGAGAGGGACGTCAGGAGGCTCCTCCGTGACGACGACCGCGCGGCGAGGAGGCACCGCGGCCCTCCTCGACCAGGGCGCGGGGTAGGCGACCTCGCCGCGCCCTTCGACCGGGCGCCCGGGGCCCCCCCCCGCCGGGCCGGTCAGAGCCGCAGGCCGACGAAGGCCACGTCGAGCCAGCGGTCGAACTTGAACCCGGCCTCCTTCAACAGCCCGAAGGTCTCGAAGCCGCACGCGTGGTGCAGGGCCATCGACGCCGCGTTGCCCGCGTCGACCACCCCCACCATCGTGTGGAACCCTCGCCCCCGCGCGTGCTCGACCAGCGGCGCGATGAGCCGGCGGCCGAGCCCGCGGCGCCGCGCCGCAGCGCCCACGTACACCGAGTGCTCGCACGCGAAGCGCCACCCGGGCCGCGAGCGGAAGAGCCCGTAGGTCGCGAAGCCCAGCACGCCGGCGGCCTCGGCCTCGGCCACGATGAAGCCGTAGCCGTCGTGCTGCTTGTCGTCGAACAGGCTCTGCTGCTGCGCGAGCGAGCGCAGGTCGTAGTCGAAGGTCGCCGTCGTGTGCGCGACCGCGTCGTTGTAGATCGCCACCACCGCGGCCATGTCGTCGCGCCGCGCCGCGCGCACCACGATCGTCTCCGTCGTCTCCATCGCGCGGGAAGCTACTGCGTCTCGAGCTGCTGCATCACCCCGTTGAGGAGTTCCTGAAGCTGCTGCGGCGAGACGTCGCCGCCGGGCAGACCCGGCGTGGCGGGCGTCGACCCGCTCCCGCCGCCCTGCCGTCCCATCCCCTGCAGCAGCGGCCCGAGCATCCGGAGCGCGTCCTGCAGCTCCGGCGACGCCTGGCCCCCGGGGCCGCCGAGCATGTTGCCCACCAGGGCGCCGAGGTCCATCTGCCCGAGGTCTTCGTCGCCGTGGGCCTCGTGCAGCCAGCGCCTCGCGAGCGCCCGGTAGCGCGCCGCGTGGGCCCGGTCTTCGGCCACGAGCGCGTCGAGGAAGCCCGTTGCGGGCGCCGTGCGCCACCGCCACGTGGTCACGTACCGCTGCATCGCCCGCCAGAAGACCGCGTCGCCCGCGGCCGTGCGCCAGGCGTTGTAGAGGTACGGCCCCTTGCCGTACACCAGACCCGCGTACCCGATGGGGGTCGCGAAGGCCGAGGCGGGGCGATCGACCGCCGCGTCCGCCTGACCCAGCGTGCGCATGAACTGGTAGTTCATCTTGATCTGCAGGTCGCCGTCGCGGCGCGCGCGCTCGGCCCCGTAGCGCTCTTCCAGGTAGAGCGCCGCCGACCACTGCGCGAGCGACTCGTCGATGAAGGGGTGGGCCCGCGAGTCGCTGCCCACCAGCCCGTGCCACCACTGGTGCGCCACCTCGTGGGCCGTCACGAACTCCAGCATCGACGGCAGCATCTGGCCGAGCACCGCCGCCGGCCCGGCGCCTCCGCCCCCGCCGCCGAGCGCGGAGAGCAGCCCCCCGAGGTCGCCGAGGCCCCCGAGCGCGCCGCCCGAGCCCACCCTCGTCGGCGGCCCCGACGGGGTCGACGCGTCGCCGTAGAACATGCTCGCGACGGTGACCAGGCCCGGAAACTCCACGCCCCCGGCGCCCCCGACGAGCGGCGCCTCCACCACGTCGAGGTCGGCGTACGGGTACGGCCCGAAGCGCCGCTGGAACACCTCCATGGCGTGCGCCGCCACGTCGAGCACCCGCTGCCCCGCCGCGCGGTGCTGCCGCTGGAAGATCGATCGCACCTCGACGTCGCCCACCCGCCGCGTGGCGACCTCCAGCGCCGCGCCTGCCATCACGGCAAAGTCGCGCACCACCGCCGCGCCGACCTCCACCCGCAGCCGGCCCGCTGCCTCGGTGCGCCGCAGCGCCACCCCCGTCGTGGCGAGGGTGTAGCCCGCCGGCAGGTCGATGAGCGCGTGCACGTTGGAGAGGTCGTCCGATCCGAGGTCGCCGACGGCGCCGGAGTCCGTGCGCGCCCAGCGGTCGCCGACGCGCCGCGCGAGCACCGGGTAGAAGTTGGCCATGCTCACCACGCCGTCGCCCACCGCGAGCAGCCCGTAGTCCCCGCCGCTCTCGCCCGCCGACATCGCGCTGAGCGACTCCATCCCCTGCGCCATCAGGTTGGTGCGCCCCGCCGCGATCTGCGGGAGCGTCGCCTCGAGCTCGAGCGTCACGCGCAGCCTCCCGCCGGGCGCGACCGGCGCCGACGGCCGCACGACGATCACCGACGGCGACTCGGCGGACACCGCGCAGCGCGCCCCCGCGCAGGCCCCGCGGGTGAAGCGCACCGGCGGCGCCCACGGCGGATCGCCCGGCCGCGGCGTCGGCGGTCGCACCGCGTTGGCGTAGACCCGGAGCACTACCTCGCCCAGCGGCGCGCGCCCGGTGTTGGTGAAGTACACCTCCTCGCGCAGCGTGAAGGTGCGCGGCCCGGGCTGCACCGTGAGCGTGAGGTCGTAGCCGGGGAGCGCGTCGAGCGCGGTGATCCCCGCCGCGCCGAGCGCCTGCCGGGCGGCGGGGCGCAGCGCCACGAGGCCCGGCGTGGCGTCGTAGAAGGGCGCGGTCTGCGCGTACAGCGCCTCGTCCGGGAGCAGCGCGAAGCCCAGCACGGCGGCCAGGAGCAGGGGTCTCATGGCGCCCAGCGTAGCGCGGGGGGTCACTCCGCGGGGACGGGCGCGTCGCGGTGCCGGTGGCTACGGTGCGGGCGCGAGCGGTGGCGGCGACGGCTGCGGTGCCCCGACGAGCCCTCCTCGATCGCCGCAGGCTCCAACGGCGCGGCGACCACCCCGGCGTCGGCGGCCGCGACGGGCGCGGCATCCGGGACCGCGGCATCCGCGACGGCGACGGCGGCGCGCGGCGGCGCGACGGGCGCGGCGACGATCGGGGTCACCGGGACGCGGGAGGCCACCGCGGCGGCGTCGGCCTGCGCCGCGGGGCCGGGCACGCCGCGCGGGGACTGGAGCAGCAGCACGGTCGCGGCGGCGACGAGGCCGCCGAAGAAGAGCCCGATGAGCACCAGCAGGGGCGCGACGTACGAGCGGCGCTCGGGCGCGGGCTCGGTCGGGAGCGAGCGGTCATACGCGGGCAGATCGGGTGGCGGCGGCGCAGGGGGCGGGTCGGTCGGCGCGTTGGCGAGGGGGCCCGCGAGCGTGAAGGGGACCTGCGCAGCGGCGTCGGGGATCTCGGAGACCGGCAGCACCTCCCGCGCGCGCTCAGGGGTAGGCTTCATGGGCCCCTGCGGCGGGGTGACGGAGGGCGGCGCGAGCAGCGTCGGGGCGCGGCCGAGGTCGCCCGCCATGGGGGGCCGGAGGATCGAACTGAGCTGCCCGCCGGGCGGGGCGTGGAGCGGGGCGATCCCCTCGGCCACGGTGGGGTTGCTCGGCGACGGGTCGTAGGCGCCGGGGTGCGGCGGCTGCGACGAGGGGCGCGGCGCGAGGCCCGGCGTCGGGGTGAGCCGGTGGGTGCCAGTCTGGGACATCCAGAGCTGGGCGTCGTTGGGGTCGACCCCCGCCGGCAGGTCGCTCATCAGCGCGGTGAGCAGCTCGCCCGCGTTGTTGTAGCGATCCGAGGGCTTCAGCGCGAGCGCCCGGCTGAGGACCGCCTCCCAGGGCCCCACGTCGACGCCGCGCTGCCCCGGCGTCGGGCGCCGCGGCGACAGCACGTTGGCGCACATCTCCATGACGTCGCTGCCGTCGAAGGGCACCGTCGCCGTGAGCATCTCGCACAGCAGCAGCGCGAGGGCGTGCACGTCGGTCCACGGCCCGGTGCGCATCCCGCTCACCTGCTCGGGGGCCGCGTAGTCGGGCGAGAAGGCCTGCATCTGGGTGAGCGTATGCGCCCGGTCGGAGGCGCGCTTCTCCTCCGGGGCCATCACCTTCGCGATGCCGAAATCCAGGAGCTTCAGCCGCGTCGCGCCGCGCCGCCCGCTCACGATCATCAGGTTGCCGGGCTTGATGTCCCGGTGGACGATACCCTCCTCGTGGGCGATGCCGACCGCCTCGATGACCGGGTACATCAGGGCCATGCACTCGGCCGGGGAGCGGCCACCCAGGGCGCCCTCGATGCGGGCGTTGAAGTCCGACTCCAGCGTCACGCCCTCCAGCCACTCCAGGGCCATCCACGGGGCCTTGGCGCCGCTCGGCATGATGGACGTGCCGAAGTCGAGCACCCGCACCACGTGGGGGTGGTCGAGCTGCGCGACGGTCCGTGCCTCCTCCGCGAAGCGACGGAGGAAATTCGCATGCTGCTTCGGCGTGAAGTCCGCCGGGGTCTTCAGGATCTTGATCGCGACCAGCTTGCGCAGGTCGCGGTGCTGCGCGCGATACACAACCCCGAAGCCCCCCTGGGCTACCAGATCTCCCACTTCGTAGCGGGAATCAAGCCGCGCTCCGACGAGACCGAAGGGGTCTCCACGCCCTTCGGGTGGTGTTGTGATGGGCTTGGCGTTCATGCGCGAATCAGGCACCTTGGACGCTATCACAGGTGCCTCGACGGGCGCTCACCCAAGGGTTCTGCGAGGCGTCCAGGGCCAGCTCGAGCGCAGCGATGCGGAGGATGCGAGGCAGCACGAAGCGGAAGACCTCGCAGTAGGGGCTGCGCCCGTCGGCGAGGTCGAGCAGCGCCGCGGCGTCGCGGCCGCGCGGGTTGTGCACGAAGCGGCGGCCCCGGACGATGCCGAGGTACGGGCCCTCGGCGCGTCGGACGGGGAGGTCGGCGAGGTCGGTCGGCGAGGCGTGGTCGGCGAGGGGCATCGTGCGTGGCCTCAATCCGACGAGGACGAACAGTCGCTGGAGCAATCGTCCTTCGAGCAGTCCGACGAGGAGCAGTCGCCGCAGTCGCTCTTCGACATGCAGTCGCTGGAACAGTCGGACGACCAGCCGCCGTCCTTGGCGCAGTCGCTGGAGGCGCCGTCGCTGCAGTCGGTCTTGGTGACGCAGTCCGAGCAGTCGGCGGAGTTCCAGTCGCTGGTGGACGACCACGCGGGGTCGCTCGCATACACCGACCCGTACTCCGCGAGGTCGATGGGCTTGTCCGCGGGGACGCCGAAGTCGTGGCCCGCGAGCGCGCCGAGCCCGGCGAACTTGTCGGGCATCGACCCGACGTCGTCGAACTCACCCGCCAGCGCGCCGTCGGTGCGCAGCACGTGGACGGGCATCTCCCACGCCCCGTCGGTCGCGTGGTGCTGGTGGTGGCCGTGCGCGGCGGCGTGCAGCGCGGCGTCGAGCAGGATGCGGTCGACCCAGTCGGAGTACGGGTCGCGGTAATAGACGTCCCAGGGGTCGTAGTAGGGCGACGGGTAGGGCGGCGCGCGGAAGGTGCGGTCGGTGCGCAGCGTCGCACCCCGCTGGGCGGCGGCGTCGCGGGCCATGGACTGCACGGCCCGCGCCCCGGGGAGGGCGTACGGCAGCCCGTCGCGGATGCGCCCGAGCACCGCTCGGAAGACGTGCTGGTGCGGCTCCGCGCGGTACGGGTCGGCGCCCAGGGCGGAGACGCGCGCCCGGGTCTGCGCGAAGGTCTCCCCGGGCAGCGGACGGAGCTCCTCGATGCGCCCGCCGAGGGCGATGACCCCCGCGGCCGTCCCCGGCTGGAACCTCGCCTGGAACGTCGCCTCGATGACCGTGTGCACCCCCTGCTCGCGGTGCTCGAAGACCGCCCGCACCTCGCGGAAGGGCTTCATGAAGGGCTCGGGCTTCCCGCGCATCGCCTGGAGCAGCCAGCCCACGTCGTCGGGGTTGGCGCTGTCGTCGCGCCACACCACCCGCTCGTCGAGCAGCACCGTGACGGCGTCGCGCACCCCGACGCCCGCGAGCAGGGTGCCCACGGCCTCGATGAGCCCGAGGGCGTGCATCCCGTGCTCGTGCTGGCCCGACCGCAGGTCGTGCTTCGCGCCGAACGCGCCCGTGAAGGACTCCCAGAACGTCGGACGCCGGGCGGCCTCGCGCCCCGGCAGCCACACCTAGAGTCGCGCGGTCATTCGCATGGTGGTCGGCGGCCATCGCACCCGCGAGGCCCCCCGCGCGTCAAGCCCGGCGGAGCACCAGCAGCGCGATCTCCGGGGCCATCCCGACGCGGGTGGGCACCCCCGTCGTGCCGACGCCGCGGCTCACGAAGAGGGCGCTCTCCCCCTGGCGGAAGAGACCCGCGGAGAAGCGCGACGCGAGGCGCCCGAGGTTGAGCCGCGGCCCCAGCGGCACGCCGAACTGGCCTCCGTGGGTGTGCCCGCTGAGGGTGAGCGCCACGCCGCGCAGGGCGAGGTCGGGCCACCCGACGGGGTCGTGGGCGAGCATCACCACGGGCTCCCGGGGGGCGATGCCCCGGAGGGCGAGGTCGACGTCGTCCCGGCGGCTCCAGCGGTCGTCGACGCCCGCGATGTGCAGCGTGGCGCCCCCGCGCGAGACGCTCGTCGCGGCGTTGCGCAGGAGGCGGACCTCCGTCGCCGCGAGCGCCCGGACCACCCCGTCGACGGTCTGGAAGTAGTCGTGGTTGCCCATGCAGGCCACGACGCCGTCGCGCGCGGCGAGGCCCCGGGCGAAGGCCGTGACGTCGTCGAGGTACCCTTCGCCCACGGTGATGAGGTCGCCGGTGAGGGCGACGAGGTCGGCGTCGAGCGAGCGCACCCGGCGCGCCCAGGCCAGGAACATCCACGCCGGCACGTACGGCCCGCAGTGCACGTCGCTGACATGGGCGATGCGATAGCCGTCAAAGGCCTCGGGCAGGCCCGCGACGGGCACCTCGACCCGGGTCACCCTCGCCCACGCCCGGCCCGCCGTGCTGCCCCACAGGCCCATGAGCCCGGCGACGGCGTACACGGGCCCGAGCCAGGGGAGCACCGAGGCGACGGGGCGCCCGGCCAGCGCCGCCACGCCGAAGCCCGCCAGCGCCACCCACGCGACCGGCGCCGCGAGGAAGCACCCCGTGGCGTACACCGCGTAGGGGACCTCCAGCAGCCACTGGCGCCACCAGGGCATGCGGACGTCGTCGATCCACCAGCGCAGCCGGTGGGCGAGCACCGAGGCCCCCGCGAGGTGCATCGCCAGCGAGCCGAGGGCGCACCACGGGAGCGACGCGGCGGTGGACTCGCGCAGCGCCGCGGCCAGCACGATCACGGCCGGGAGCTGCATCGCCGCGACGGCCCCGAGCACCCGGGCGAGGAAGCCCCGCCGCCACGCGTTGAGGGCCGGGGCCGACCTGGGCTTCGGGGCGCGGGCGCTCACGGGCGACATCGTACGCCACGGCGGAGCGTGCGACCTCGCGCGGCTTGCGCGCCGAGGGTCGCATCGCGTAGAGCCGCGCAGAGGATATACCGCCGATGGTCGCGACCGTTCATCTCCGCCCGGGTCATGTGCAACCGGTCTGGCTCGGGCACCCGTGGGTGTACGCGCAGGCTGTGGGTCGGGTGGAGGGCGAGCCCGCGCCCGGCGACGACGTCATCGTGCGCGACCCGCGCGGCAACCCCCTGGGCCTTGGGTACTGGTCGCCGTCGAGCGCCATCCCGGTGCGGGTGCTCACCCGGGACGTGTCCGCCGAGCTCGACGAGCGCTGGCTGCACAAGCGCATCGCGGAGGCGGCCGCGTGGCGACGCGCGCTGCTCGGGCTGCCCGCGCCGGGCACGAGCGGATACCGGCTCGTCAACGCCGAGGGCGACGGCCTCGCGGGGCTCATCGCCGACGTCTTCGGCGACGCCGTGGTGGTGCAGCTGTTGACCGTCGGGATGAAGCGCCGCGAGGCGGCGATCGCGGCGGCGCTGCGCGAGGTCACCGGCGCCGTCCGGGTCTTCGAGGTGTCGTCGCCGAAGCACCAGACCCTGGAGGGGATCACCCCCCGCGAAGGGATCCTGGCGGGCGACGACGCCGAGGCGCTGAGCTTTACAGAGGGTGGTAACAGCTGGACGCTGCCCGCCCCTGGGAAGACCGGCGCGGGCCAGAAGACGGGCTACTTCTTCGACCAGCGGGAGAACCGCGAGCGGGTGGGCAGGCTGGCCGCGGGCAAGCGGGTGCTCGACCTGTTCTGCTACCTGGGCGGCTTCTCCATGGCGGCGGCGCGGGGCGGCGCGACGGAGGTGCTCGGCGTCGACAGCGCGGCCGGGGCCATCGCGGCGGCGACGGCGGCGGCGGAGGCCAACGGGGTCGCCGGGGTGGTGCGCTTCGAGCGCGGCGACGCCCTCAAGGTGGCCGTGGCACTCGACCAGAAGAACGAGCGCTTCGACCTGGTGGTGTGCGACCCGCCGAAGCTGGCGGGCAACGCGCGCGAGGTCGAAGGGGCGCTGCGGCACTACCGGAAGGTCAACTCCGAGGCCGCGCGGCGGGTGAGCACCGGGGGCCTGCTGGTCACCTGCTCGTGCTCGGGGCACGTGACGCCGGAGGAGTTCACCCGCGCGGTGCTCGCGGGCGTGCGCGACGCGGGCCGCGACGCGGTGCACCTGCGCCTCGACGGCGCGGCGAGCGACCACCCGACGCCGCTGGCCTTCGTCGAGGGGCGCTACCTGAAGTGCCTCACGCTGCGCATCACCTGACCGGTGGTGGCGCGACCGCGGCGGGTCGAAGTAGCTTCCGCCGCCCCGATGACCCCTGATGCCTCGCAAGACCCCGCCGCCGATCGCTGCCGACCGCTGAGCTCGCTCCCGGGCGACCGCTGGCGCGCGGTGGTCGGACTCGCCACGGACCTCGACGACACCCTCACCACCCACGGCGAGCTGACCTCCGCGGTGATCGCGGCCCTCGAGGACGTGCGCGCGCAGGGGCTGCCCTGCGTGGTGGCCACCGGGCGCTCGCTCGGCTGGGGCGCGGTGCTCGGTCGGGTGCTGCCGGTGCAGGCGGTCGTGACCGAAAACGGCGGGGCGTACGTGCTGCGGGAAGGCAACGGGGTGCGCGTGGCGTTCGTCGATCCGGATGAGGTTCGCGACGAGGGCATGCGACGGGTGGGGGTCTGCGTGGCGGCGATGCGCGATCGCTTCCCGACGCTGCGCCCCGTGGAGGACGCGGCCGTGCGCGTGACCGACCTCGCGCTGGACATCGCCGAGCGGGCGACCGTCGACCCCGCGGTGGTGCACGACGCCGTCGCGATGGTGCGCGACGCGGGGCTGCACGCCGTGACGAGCAGCATCCACCTGCACGTGAGCTACCGCCCGGCGGACAAGGTCGCGGGGCTCCGGGCGGCGCTGGGCGCGCTGGGGCTCGACGCCGGCGCGATCGACGAGCGCTGGGTGTACGTGGGCGACAGCCCCAACGACGCGGGGGCCTTCGGCGCGATGGCGCTCTCCGTCGGCGTGGCCGGGGTGCGGCGCTTCGCCGGGCGGATGCCCGCGTGGCCGGCGTACGTGACCGACGACGACGGTGCGGCGGGCTTCGCGGCGGTGGTGGCGGCGATGCGGGCGGGGCGGCGGTCGTGAGCCCGAAGCGCGCGCGGGTGATGGCCGTGGCCGCGCTGTCGCTGCTGGCGACGCTGGCCGTGATCCTGGTGCTGACGCGCCCAACCCCGCCGACGGCGGCGGCCGAGCGGGCGCCGGAGGAGGCCCCGGCGACGCGCGTCGCGGGCGAGCCGCCCCCGGCGGTGGACGACGACCACGCCTACGCGCCGGGGTCGCCGGGCGCGGTGGCGGAGCGCTTCCTGCGGTCGTTCTGGCGGGCGCACTACTCCGACGCGGCGGCGCTGGCGACGGGCGACACCCTGGCCCGCTGCCAGCGCGACCAGCGCGCCGGGGCCGAGCTCCCGCCGGAGCACGCCGAGCTCTTCCGGCGGGTGCGGGTGTTCCGCGAGGCGTCGCGCTACCGCCTGGAGCGGGTGACGGTGACGGAGCTGCCGCCCGCGAGCGACGGCCGCGCGAGGCGCCTGGTGCTGGGCGAGGCGCACGCCACGGGCCCCTCCCCCGACGACGCGCGCATGGTCGAGAGCCGCCGCGGCCAGCGCCTCGTGCTGGTGCTCGTCGACGGCGCCTGGAGGGTCGCCGAGTGGACCGCGATCGCCAGCGGCCCGGCGCCCGACGCGGGGGGCGCGCGATGATCCGCCGGGACGGCAGCGACCCCCTGGAGCGCGGCTCGCGCGAGCACTACGACGACGCGGCGTATTACGACCACGCGTATGCCCGGCGCGCCGAGGACGTGGCGTTCTACCGCGACGCCGCGCGGCGCTGCGGCTCGCCCGTGCTGGAGCTCGGCGTGGGCAGCGGGCGCGTCGCCATCCCGACGGCCCTCGACGGCGCGGAGGTGCTCGGCCTCGACGTCAACGCCGCCATGCTCGCGCGGGCCCGCGAGACGGCGCGGCAGAAGGGCGTCCCCCGCGGGAGGCTCTCGCTCCGCCGCGGGGACATGCGCCGCTTCAGCCTCGGGCGCACGTTTCCCCTCATCACGGCGCCCTTCAACGCGCTGCTGCACCTCTACGAGCCCGACGAGATCGCGGCCTGCTTCCGCTGCGTGCGCGAGCACCTCGCGCCGGGCGGGCGCTTCATCTTCGACGTGCGCGTGCCGTCGCCCGCAGAGCTCGCGCGCGACCCCGACCGCGCCTACGTCGGCCGCCCCATCAAGCACCCCACCCTCGGGTCGCGGGTGCGTTACACCGAGCGCTTCCGCTACGACCCGATCAAGCAGGTGCAGCACGTCACGATCCGCTTCGAGCCCTCGGACGGGTCGCCCGCGCACGAGACCCTGCTCACCCAGCGGCAGATCTTCCCGGGCGAGCTGCGCGCGCTGCTGACCCTCGGGGGGTTGCGCCTCGCCCGGCGCCTCGGGACCTTCACGGGCCAGGCCCTGGGGCCCGATGACCCCCAACAGATCATCGAGGCCGTGGCGCTGGACGAGCCCCGGTAGGGCCTCGCGAATGGGTGGGCCGCGGGGTCAGTGTTTGAAGGAGCTGCGGACTCCGGAGAGCCCTTCGCAGAACAGGATCGCGCACTTGCGGCGATCTTCCTGCTTCATGCGGTTGCAGAGCGCGCTGAGGTCGTCGTCTGCGTCGATGACGGTGCCCTCCGCGGGCTGATTGGAGCGCTCGTCGTAGCGACAGTCGTCGAGGGCGACCCAGCGCCCGCGGAAGCTACGGTTTGAACAGATTTCCGACCACGACAGCCGAGCCGATGGACTGGTGCCCATGTAGGTAGCTATGTCCTCAAGATCCCGGTCGCTGCAACGCGACGGGAGTGCCTCGATGCATCGCGCACCGTGCGCGAAGGAGGCTCCGGTTCCGCCGAGGGGGAGACTTCGGTTTCGACCAGCAATGCGCATCCGTGTGCGCAGGGGGTGTTTGAACCGTTCATGGGTCTCGGGGCCTCTGCTGGCGGTACCCGGTTCACATGATCGAGACCCTCAAGGAATCCCTTCGTCATGAACCGGGTTTCACCATGATCCCGTTCGCCACGGGACGCAAGAGCGTAGACCCCTTCACGGGTGGGTCAGGGAGAGGCGCAGGCGGTGCCGAAGTGGTCGGAGGCGCTCACGCGACAGCCCGCCGCGCGGAGCTGGCGGAAGAGCGACTGCGCCTGAGCGCAGCGGCCGTTGATGATGAGGTCGTCGATCTGCGACTCGCGCCCGCAGGAGTTCGTCGGGCGACGGATGACCTGCGGCGGCGGGGTCGGGCGGATGCTCGGCGTCTCCGGCGGCGGGGGAATGGGCTGGATGCCGTTGTTGGGATCGGGCACCGGCTGGATGGTGTTGGTCGGCGTCGGGATGGGCTGGATCCCGTTGGTGGGCTGCGGGTTTTGCACCGGCAGCACCGGGGCCTGCGTGCCCACAGGGTTGGTGACCGGGTTGGTCGCCACCGGCGGGTTGGTCGTGGGCGTCGGGTTGTTGCTGTTGTGGTTGCTGCCGCCGAGGGCGAAGGCCGCGACGCCGCCGACGATCACCAGCAGCGCGACCACGCCCGCGATGACCTTGCCGTTGCCGCCGCTGGGGCGGGGCGCCGCGTGGGCGTTGTAGCCGCCGGGCTGCGAGCCGTAGGGGTTGGGCTGCGAGCCGTAGGGATTGGGGTTGTAGCCCTGGCCCGAGACCGGCGCGAAGCCCGGGTTGGACGGCGGCGGCTGCACGGGGTTGAAGCCCGCGTTGGACGGCGCCGGGGTGTAGCCTTGGTTGGAGGGCTGCATGAAGTTGGGGTTGGGCCCGGGGTTGAACGGCGTCGGCGTCGGGTAGTTGACCGCCATCGTCTGCGGCACCATCGGCCCGCCGGTGTGCTGCTGCTGGGGATGCTGGCCCGGCTGCGAGGGGTGCTGCGGCACCATCGCCGTCGGAGGGATCTGGCTGCCCTGCGGGCCCGAGGAGTGGCCCTGGTTGGTGGACACGGCCCAGTCGGCGCCCGCGCCGGTGTCGCCCGTGAACTCCTTGAGGAAATCGATGACGCCCTGCGGGCGCTGCGCGGCCTCCTTGGAGAGGGCGCGCATCACGGCGGCCTTGTGCCGCGGCAGGATGGTCGAGCCGTTGGCGTGCATCTCGAAGGGGACGGGCGGGGCCGTGAGGTGCTTGGTGGCCCACTCCCACGGGGTGCTCGCCACGAAGGGGAGCTGCCCGGTGAGCATCTCGTACGCCACGATGGCGAGGGAGTAGACGTCGCTCGTCGCGCGCAGCGGCTGGCCGGTGAACTGCTCGGGGGACATGTACGGCGGCGTGCCGAGGACCATACCTTGCCGGGTAAGCTTGGCGTCCTGCGCGTCGGAGGACTCGTCGCGCTTGGCGATGCCGAAATCCAGCACCTTCACGAAGTCTCCCTTGGAGCCCTTCTGCGTGAGGATGATGTTCTCGGGCTTGAGGTCGCGGTGCACGATGCCGTGCTCGTGGGCCTCCGCGAGCGAGCCGCACACCTGCTGCAGGATGTGCTCGATGCGCTGCGGCGCGAGCGGCCCGCGGGCGATGCTGTGCGCGAGGCTCTCGCCCTGGATGAACTCCATGGCCACGAAGAGCTTGCCGCCCGGGAGCTCTCCCGACTCGTAGAACTTGATGGTGTTGGGGTGGTCGAGCAGCGAGACGGTGCCGGCCTCGCGGTGGAAGCGCGCGATGATCTGGGGGTCGCCGGCGAGGTCGGGCTGGAGGGTCTTGATGGCCACGGGGCGCACGCGGTCGCCGAGCTTCTGCTCGCCGAGGTACACCTTGCCCATCCCCCCCTCGCCGATGATCTTGATGATCTTGTAGCGGTTTTCGGCGATGTTCTGGCCGATGAGGGGATCGCTGTCGTGTCCCTTTTGGTCCGTCGTGCTCACGCTCTATGCTCCGTGCCTTCGGTCTGTCCGCCCAACCCTGAACCTCGGACGCCCAGCGCCCGAGGACCGCCGCGACGACACCCCTGAGAGCGTTACGGCACGCCCGACCTTGGCGCAACCGCCGCCGCCGACGACCGCAGACGTTTCCGGGCCGCCGTCACCCGCTCAGGGCTCGGCCGGAGGCAGCACCAGCACCCCCCGCGCGGCGCCCGGCGCGTCCGCCGCGGCAACCTCGCCCGCCACCGCGTGCGCGGCCGTGACCCCCAGCGCCCGCAGCGCCGCGAGCACCGCGTCCCGCCGACGCACGGCCCGCGCCGCGTCGACCGCCGCGGGGCCCGCCACGCCCGGTCGGCGGGTCGCCGTGGTCACCCGCGCCGGGGCGAGACCCGGCCGGGACACCGCGCGCAGGGCCACCGCGAGCTGCGCCACCACCGCCCGGCTCGCGGGCGTGACCTGATCGCGCGCGTCGAAGACCACCGGCTGGAGCAGCACCACGCGGCCCGGCGACGTCGCGCTCGCCCCCTCGACGAGCACCCGCGGGAGGGCGCCCACCAGGGGAGCTCCCGGCTGCGCGGGGGCCTCCGGGCAGCCGTCGGCGTCCGTGAGCCCGTTGAGGGTCTCGGGCTGCTCGGGGCAGCGGTCGGTCGCGTCGGGCACGCCGTCGTGGTCGCGGTCGGTCTCCGGGCAGCCGCGCCCGGTGGCTGGGGCGCCCTCGCCCGCGGGCTCGGCGGGGCAACGGTCGAGCGCGTCGGGCACGCCATCGTGGTCGCCGTCGGGCGCGGGGCACCCTGCGCGCGCGGCGTCTTCGAGGGCGCCGCGGGCCTCGGCGGGGCACTGGTCGTCGGAGTTGGCGACGCCGTCGCCGTCGGTGTCGCCGTCGGGGCAGCCGGGGCGCGCGCGGTCGGGCTGGTTGCCCACGGGCTCTTCGGGGCAGCGGTCGGCCGCGTCGAGCACGCCGTCGCCGTCGTTGTCGGGGTCCGGGCAGCCGTCGTCGTCCTCGAAGCCGTCCTCGTCCTCGTCGACCATCGGACAGCGGTCTTCCTCGTCGGGGATGGCGTCGTGGTCGTTGTCCTCGGGGCAGCCGTCGCCGTCCTCGAAGCCGTCGAAGTCCTCCCGCAGCCCGATGCAGTGGTCGATGGAGGGGTCGTCGCGCAGCCCGTCGCGGTCGTCGTCGAGGAAGCGCGGGGCCCACTGGAGCGACAGCACGCCGCGCACCGCCGAGGCCCCTGGCGCCGGGGTGAGCCCGAAGGCCGCGCCCGCCGACACGGTGAACTCCCCGAACACCCCCTGGAGGCCCGTACCGAGCTCGAGGGGCGTGCCGGTCGGGCCGCCGAAGGGGTCGCGCCCGTCGTACGCGCCGACGAGGGTGACATACGTGGAGGCGTAATAGCCCGACAGCACCGCGGCGCTCGCCCACGCGGGCTTCGCCAGCAGGAACACCCCCGCGAGCATGGCCTCGAGCGGGCCGCGCACCGCGATGGCGAAGGTGACCTGGTCGCGCAGGGGTCGGTCGAAGAGGCACGCGCCCGAGGTGGGGTCGAGGCAGAGGGCGGGCTGCGAGGGCCATCCCTCGGAGAAGCGGGCGCGGTAGCCGAGGGAGACGGACCCGAAGAGGCGCGCGAGGCGGTAGTCGAAGACGGCGTAGGCGTGCACCGTCGGGGCGCCCGCGGTGGCGTAGGAGGTGGCGTCGCTCAAGGGGATGGTGGCGGCGAGCTGGAGCGAGAGCCCGAGGCCCTCGCGGCGCTCGCGGGTCTGCTGCGCGACCTGGGCGGGGGTCATCGTGGCGCCGCGGCCGGCGGTGGCGTCGAGCTCGGCGCGGGTGGACCAGCGGAGCAGCAGCCGGGCGTCGCCGAGGGCCGTCGAGGCGGGCTCGGACACGCCGAGGGGGACCGCGCCCGAGGCCTGGTAGAGCATCATCGGGAGCTGCACCGCGAGGCCGACCCGCGACCCGAGGCCCACCTGGAGCGAGAGGGTGGTCCAGAGCTGGTCGCGGAGGAAGGGGCTGGGGGCGCCGGAGGGGAGGGCGAGGGTGAGGGGCGAGCGGACGTACTCCGCGAGCAGGCCCATGTTCCAGCGGCCGTGGCCGGGGACGAGGGTGGTCTCGACCCACGGGAGGGCGTCGCCGTCGACCGGCGCGGTAGGCCGCCACGGGCCGCCGTCGACCCGGAACCCCGGCGGGGTCTGGGCCCCTGCGACGGCGGGCGCGAGCCCCGCGGCGAGGGTCAACGCCATCAGCGAACCGCGGTGGGACAAGCGCTTCATGAAGAGGCCGCGGACGCTATCACGATCGCGCGCGGGGGTTCAGGCGCCTCGACGACGCGGGGCGATCGTGCGAGAGAGGCGGCCATGCATGTGCACCTGATTGGTGTCGCGGGCACCGGGATGGGCGCCTTCGCGGGCCTGCTCAAGGCCGCCGGGCACCGCGTCACCGGGAGCGACACGGCCTTCTATCCGCCGATGGGCGACGCGCTCAAGGCCTACGGCGTGGAGACCATGACGGGCTGGGACCCGGCGCACCTCGACCCCCGCCCCGACCTCGTGGTGGTCGGCAACGTGTGCCGCCGGGACAACCCCGAGGCCCGCGCCGCCGTCGACGCCGGGATGAACTACCGCTCCTTCCCGAAGGCGCTGGGCGAGCTCTTCCTCGCGGCGCGCCGCTCGCTGGTCATCGCCGGAACGCACGGCAAGACCACCACCACGGCCCTCGTCGCGTGGCTGCTGGAGGCCTGCGGTCACGACCCGTCCTTCCTCGTGGGCGGGCTCGCGCGCAACTTCGACGCCAGCTACCGCCTCGGGCGCGGCGCGGCCTTCGTGGTGGAGGGCGACGAGTACGACTCGGCCTTCTTCGAGAAGACCCCGAAGTTCTGGGCGTACCGCCCGTGGGGCGCCATCGTCACCTCCCTCGAGCACGACCACGTGGACATCTACCCCACGGCGGATTCCTACCGCGACGCCTTCGTGGGCTTCGCGTCGCGCATCGCGCCCGAGGGCGTGCTCGTGGCCCACGCGCGCGACCCCGAGGTGGTGGCGATCGCGAAGCGCAGCAGCGCGCGCACGGTGCTCTACGGCCTGAGCGGGGACGCGCTTCCCGACGGGGTCACGCCGACCTGGCTCGCCGCGCCCATCGCCCCGAGCAACGGGCTGCAGCCCTTCGAGCTCTTCATCGGGGGCTCCTTCGCGGGGCGCTTCTTCTCGCCCCTGATGGGCGAGCACAACCTCCGCAACGTCGTCGCCGCGCTCGCGCTCCTCGCCGAGGGCATGGCCGTGCCCATCCCCGCGATGATCAAGGCGCTGCGGGAGTTCAAGGGCGTCAAGCGGCGGCAGGAGCTCGTCGCCACGGCGGGGGCGATCCGCATCTACGACGACTTCGCCCACCACCCCACGGCGGTCGACCAGACCCTGCGCGCGATGCGGGCCCACCACCCCGACGGGAAGCTCATCGCCATCTTCGAGCCGCGCAGCGCCACCGCGTGCCGGCGCACCCACCAGCACGAGTACCCGGCCGCCTTTGCCGCCGCGGACATCTCCCTCATCGCGCCCGTCGGGCGCATGGAAATCCCCGTCGAGGACCGCCTCGACATTCCCACCATCGTCCGCGACATCAACGCCCGTGGGGGCCACGCCGAGACCTTCGCCGTCGGCCCGCAGAGCGTCGACGAGATCGTCGCGCGCGTGGCCGCCGTCGCGAAGCCCGGGGACACGGTCGCCGTGCTCTCCAACGGGGCCTTCGGCGGCATCCACGGCAAGCTGACCACCGCCCTCGAAAGACCATCCCCATGACCGATCCCACCGTCCGCCACGCCCGCGGCACCGTCGCCGTGCACCCGCGCGGCTTCGGCTTCTTCAACGAAGAGAACACCACGCCGCCCCTGAGCTCCTTCGTCATCCCGCCGGAGCTCAACGCCTTCCTCGCCGACGACGTCGTCGAGGCCGTGATCACCGTCGGCGACGACGGCCGCACCAACGCATCCAACCTCAAGCTCCTCGATCGGCCGCGCACCGAGCTCTTCGGCACCGTGGTCGTGCACCGCGGCGCGGCCTTCCTCAAGGTCGACCGCGAGGTGGCCAACACCGACTGGCCCCTCACCCACGCCGGGCCCGCGCCCGCCGCGGGGGCGCACGTGCTCGCCCGCGTCGACGGGGCGAAGGCCGCGCTCGTCGAGGTGCTCGACACCCCCGACGCGCAGACCCTCGCGCAGGTCATCGCGCGGCACGGCATCGCCACGGTCGTGTCGCCCGCGGCGCGCGACGAGGCCGAGCGGGCGCGGAAGATCCCGCACACCGTCAACGGTCGGCGCGACCTGCGCGAGGTGCCCACGGTCACCATTGACGCGGCCTCGACGCGCGACATCGACGACGCCATCAGCGTGCTGCCCGCGGACGAGGACGGCGCCATGCGGCTGCTGGTCTCCATCGCGGACGTGAGCGCCTTCGTGCCGGAGGGCGGCGCCCTCGACCACGACGCGCGGGCGCGAGCGACGAGCGTGTACCTCGCGGGGCGGGTGATCCCGATGCTCCCGGACGGGCTGTCGTCGGAGTGGATCTCGCTGCTGCCGCACGTCGACAAGATGTGCCTCACCGCCGAGCTGCGTATCGACCCGGAGGGCGCCGTCGTCGCCGTCGACGTCTACGAGAGCCTCATCCGCTCGTGGGCGCGGCTCACCTACGACGAGGTCGCGGACTTCCTCGACCACGGCGACGTCTCCCCCGCGATGGAGCCCGTGTACGAGGCCGCCCCGTGGTGGCGCACGGTCTCCGCGCGGCTGCACATGGCGCGCACCCGCCGCGGCGGCGTGGAGGTGGCGCGCGACGAGACCTTCGTGGTGCTCGACGCCGTCACCGGCCTCGCGACGGGCATCGAGGCGCACCAGCCCACCTCGGCGCACGTGCTCATCGAGCGCTGCATGGTGGCGGCCAACGAGGCCGTCGCGCGCTGGCTCGCGGAGCGCGGGGTGCCGGGCGTGTACCGGGTGCACGACGTGCCGGGGCCTGACGCGGTGCGCGAGCTCAGCGCCGTGGCCGAGCGCTTCGGGTACGCCTCGGGCTTCGGGGTGAAGCTCTCCCCGCTGGCGCTCGCGGCCTTCGACCACCAGATCGCCACCTCGCCGAGCGAGCCCGCCATCCGGGGCGTGCTGCTGCGGTCGCTCGGCCCGGCGCGGTACACGGTGCACCCGTCGACGCACTTCGGGCTCGGGGCCAACCTCTACCTGCACTTCACCTCGCCCATCCGGCGCTACGCCGACCTCGCGGTGCACCGGCTGGTGAAGGCGTACCTGCACGGCACGCGCACGTGGTCGATGCGCGACCCGGCGCTGGAGACGCTGGCGCAGCACATCAACCTGCGGGCGAAGCTCGCGGCGCGGGCGGAGACCGACCGGCACCGGATGCTGGTCGCGGGCTACATGACCCGGCACATCGGCGAGCACTTCAGCGCCCGCGTGGTGAAGGTGCGGCCCTTCGGGGTGGTGGCGCAGATCGACACGACCCTGGTCGAGGGCACGCTGGCCTTCGAGGCGCTGCCCGACGGGCCGTACACGGTGGAGCCCTCCGGGGGCGCGGCGCGCTCTCCCACGCGGCGCTACGCGGTGGGCGACGCGGTGCGCGTGACCGTGGTGAAGACCGACCCGTCGCTCGGGCGCATCGACCTGGCGCTCGCGCCGAAGGCCTGAGCCGGGGTCGGATGAAGCTCCGCGCCCTCTTCGCCCTCTCGCTGGGCCTCGCGGCCTGCACCACGCGGGAGTCCCGCCCGGTCGCCGTCCGTCCCGCCGTCGACGACCCGCGCGCCGCGGTGACGGCGTGGGCGCAGGTCGCCCGCTTCCACTGCGCCCGCGGCGCCGATGGGGCGCCTGCGCGCTGCGCCACCGACGGCGATTGCGCGGACGGGAGGGTCTGCGACACCAGCGCGGGCTGCGGGTGCTGCGTGCCCCCTCCCCCGCCGGTCGAGCCGGGCGTCGCGCTGCGACGGTACATGTTCACGCCCTGCCTCGCGGGGCGATGCGCGCCGCCGCGCTTCTGCGAGCCTGCGGCGGACGGGACCACCTGCACCATGCGCTTCAACGGCCAGGTGCAGCTCTGGATGTCGACGTGGGTGCCGCCCGAGCGCGGCGACGCGCTGGCCGAGACGCGCCGCGAGCTCTGCATCCTCGTCGAGCCGGGGCAGGACTGCATGTGGGCGATGGAGATCCCCGGCGGCGAGTACGACGCCGAGTCGCCGATGCCGGTGCACTACGACGGCAGCTACGAGTGCGGCGGGCGCACGTGCAACGGCGCCCGGGCGGTGCGGGCGACGCCGCGCGCAGGCTCGACGTACACGGCGCACCTCGTGACGCCGCGCTGCGGGGGGTGATCCGAGGGACGGGGACGGCGGAGGCCGACGAGGTGGGCGGGCGCTCCCCTCGGAGGGCGAGGCCGGTGATCGTTGAGGTGGGTGGGAGCTCTCGATGTGGGCGGGCGCTACCCCGCTGCGCCTTCGCCGCCGTCGACCCGCACCACGTTGCCGTTCATCCAGTCGGTCTCCGGGGTCGCCAGGGCCACGATGCAGCGCGCGACGTCTTCGGGCGTCGTGAGCCGCCCCTGCGGGTGCTTCGCCAGCGCGCGCTCGATGAGCTGCTCGTGCCCGGGGATGCGCTCCAGCGCCGGGGTGCGCGTCACCCCTGCGCAGACGGCGTTGGCCGTGAAGCCGCGCGCCGCGCCCTCCACCGCGAGCTGACGCACGTAGGACTCCAGCGCCGCCTTGGCCGCGCCGACGGCGCCGTAGGAGGGCAGCGCCTGCGTGCTGCCGCCGCTGGTCATCGCGAACACCCGGCCGTGCGGGCGCAGGGAGCCCATCGCGAGGAGGTCCTGCGTCCAGTAGACGAGGGAGGTGGCCATCACGTCGAGGGTCATCTCGATCTGCGCGCGGGTGAGCGTCTCGTCGCCCTCGCCTCCCACGAGCGGGCGCAGCGAGCCGAAGGCCAGCGAGTGCATCAGCACCCGGACGCTCTCCCCCTTCCCCCGCTCGGCGAGGCGACCGGCGACGTCGGCGAGCACCGCGCGGCGCTTCGCGTCGTCGGCCGCGTTGACGTTGAAGAACCACGCCGTGCGCCCCGCGGCCTCGATGTCCGCGCGCACCGCGTCGGCCAGCGGCTGCGTGCTGCGCCGGTCGAGGTGCACGCCGACGATGTCCATGCCGGCGCGCGCGAGGGCCCGCGCGGTCGCAGCGCCGATGCCGCTCGAAGCGCCGAGCACCAGCGCGAATCCATCCAGGGTGACTGCCATGACCGCTCGCGGACCTCTCTGCAATGGGGGGTGAACTGCGCCCGCGGAGGGTGCTCGCACGTTGCGGTTCGGGTTGGAAGCCCGCGCCGCCCCGAAGTCGGGGCGCCGGGCGCCGGTCTCCCGGCGGTCGACGACACGGTCCCCTTCAAGGACCTGCGCGAGCGCTGGGTCGACCACCTGGAGCGGGGGTACGTGCGCGCGATGCTGGCGAAGCACGGCGGCAACGTGTCCGCGGTGGCGCAGGCCGCGGGGCTCGATCGCACCTACGTGCATCGGCTCATCCGCAAGCACGACCTGCAGGAGCGGTCGGGGCGTCAGGGCGCGCGGCCGATGCAGCGCCTCGCCGCGCGGCCGCCGGCGTTGCTCAGCGCCCCGGCGGGCCACGCGAGCACGAAGTTGAAGCACATCTCGTCCTCGGTGCGCTCGCCGAAGTAGACGGGCTGGCTGGTGGTGTTGTTGTAGCGGCACGTCGTGCGCAGCGTGTCGCCGGGCATCAGCACCATCTCCGAGGGGCGGCTGATCTGCTCGTCGAAGCTGTACTCGGGCACGTCGAGCAGGGGCTCCATGCGGTCGGCGCGGCCGCCGCGGAAGACCTCCGTGCGCAGCGAGACCCCGAGGCGGTGCATGTGCGCCGTGCTGCCGATGACGTGCACGGGCTCGGTGGTCTCGGGCGTGCACCCGCCGACCACCTCGGCCCCCATGGTGCGCGGCGGGATCGCGATGTTGAGCGAGCCCAGGGTGTGCACCGAGGCGGTGTGGGCGCGCGGGGCGTCGGAGAGGCACATCTCGATGCCCGAGGCGTCCTCCACGGGCTCGGCAGTGGTGTTCCAGTAGTGCACCTGGAGGATGAACCAGCCCGTGTTGTCAGGGAGCTCGAGGCCCACGTCCGGGGGGAGCACGGAGCCCTCGTTGCCGGGCGCCCAGCCCGCGAGGAAGCGCGCGTCGCGGGGCATGTTGCCGTCGCAGTCAAAGACATCGCCCGTGCCGGGCTGCGCGTCCGTGGCGAAGAGGATGAGGTGGTGCAGGGCGCGGCTGGAGTCGACCCGCGCCGCGAAGGCCGTCGCCTGCTGCCCGGGGCGGAAGTTCGAGCGGAAGGCGAAGCACTTGTTGGTGTTGCCCGACGCCCCGGCGACGCGGAAGCGCCCGGTGCCGCCGGAGGCGTGGGCCGTGAACACCCCGCGGGTCGACGGGTCGCAAGGGAGCCGCGCGGCGGGCGACGTGACCGCGGGGGTGGTGTCGATGCGCCCGCAGGTGGAGCCCGAGCAGCCGGGCGCGCCTGCGGCGACCCAGCGGTCGATGATCGCGAGCTCGTCCTCGGGCAGGCGCGCCGCGGGCATCGGACGCACCGGGTCGTGCACCCGCTCGCCCATCAGCCGCCACACGGGGCGCGTCGGGGCGGAGGCGGCCATGGCCTGCGTCGAGGCGTACGTCGTGAGGGCCATCGGGGCGCCGTACATCGGCGTCGCGGCGTGGCAGGTCACGCAGCGGGTCTGTAGCACCCGCGCGACGTCCGCCGGCAGCGACAGGCCCGACGCGGCGGTGTTGGTCGCGGGGTCGGGGGTCTCACCGCCGCAGCCCGAGGCGGCGAGCGCGACGAGGAGCGGGGCGGCGGTCCATCGGGATCGGGGGCTTCTCATGGCGAAGGGCTCCGGGGCGGAAGAACGAGGAGGGTTGCGTCGGGCGGAGGCTCAGGGGGCGCGTTGGAGATCGAACACCAGGGTGGCCATCCCCGCGGCGCCCGAGAGGCCCACGAAGAGGCGACCACGGTCGGCGCCGTCGCGGGAGAACCCGAGGCTGTTGCCCCCGGGCGACATGCCGGTGCTCGCGAAGCACACCGGCGTCAGCGCGAGACTGCCCCCCGAGGCGGTGAAGGTCCCGCGGCTGGCGAGCGTCGAGGGGCGCACCACGAGGCCCGCTGCGGTGGAGTCGACGCGCAGCAAGAGGTCGGTCGAGAGGCGGTAGTTCGCCCCCTCGATGACCAGCCACCCGGTGCCCGTGATGGTGCCGCCCTCGGGGTTGATCTGCCCTCGCGCCACCGCGGGCCAGTACAGCGTGGCGGAGGTCATCGCCCACTGCCCTGTCGGGTCACCGCCACCCGGCGTAGGGACCGTGCCCCCGTCGCCGACGATCACCATCGCGCCGCGGATCACCGGCAGCGCCGAGGCCGCGACCGGCGGCGCCCCGGGGTCGCAGGTCGCGGGGGTGTCCGCCGCCGCGGGGGCGTCCGCCGCGTCGACCGCGGGCGCGTCGACCCCGACGTCAGCGCCCACCGAGGCGTCGAGGGGCGGGGCCGGGTCGTCGGAGCCACAGCCACCCATCGCCAGCGCCGCCATCACCAGACCCGACCAGACGAACCTCATGGACGACGACGTTACCAAGATCCGTTCCCCGGGGCCCACTCCAACCGATCGTGGCGTCGGGAGATCGATGGAGTGAAGTCGCGAGGCTACAGGGTGTCGACGGTGATCGACGACCCCGCCGGGCGGAAGGGGGGGGGCAGTTCGAGATCAGAAGGTGAGGGTGTAGCGCGCCGTGAGGCCGAGCCAGACGTTGAAGTTCACCGACGAGTCGGGGGTGTACTCGGTCGAGGTGCGGGTGATCTCGTCGATGCCGGGGCGCACGTCGCGGGACTGGGTGAGCTTCGTGGTGCTGCCGCCGACGAGCGGCGTGAGGCCCAGGTTGACCCCGAGCGCGAGCCGGGTGAGCAGGCGGTACTCCGCGCCGAGCACCACGGGGATGCCGATGTACGAGGTGGTCCAGGAGGCGAGGTTCTGCGGCTCGGTGTACGAGCGGCTGCGCTGGATGCCCTGCACGAACTCCAGGCCCAGCGAGACGAAGGGGTCGAAGCGGCGGCGGTCGGTGGCGCTCTGGAAGAACACCCGCGGGTCGTTGCGCGCGCCGTTGAGCAGCGAGCCGAGGTAGAGCCGCGCGTAGACGCCGACCGTGTAGCCCACGAAGGAGTCCGTCGCCCCGAGGCGCGCCTCGCTCGGGCTGTACTGCTCCGCCGCCCCGAGGAACTGCACCCCCACCGTGAGCCCCGCGCTCAGGTACGGCAGCATCCGGTAGCCCGCCCCGACGCGGGCGTTGAAGCCCCCGGAGAACGCGTCGAGCGCCCCGCCGGCCACCTCCCCCGGCGACAGGAACACCCGGTCGCTCGCCGACGCGAAGAGCCCGTACCCGAGCGCGATGTGCGCCTCGATGCCGCGCTCGCCCTCGTAGTCGGGGTGCGTCGCCCACGCGCTGCTCGCACTGCCCAGCACCGCCGCCATCCACACCGCCTGAAGCCGTCGTCTGCGCATCGCAGCGAAGGACTCTCGCACGCGCGACCGCCCGCAGGGAAGGCGTTACGCGCGGCTCACCCGCCGCCCGCGGGCACCGCCACCGGGGCCGCGACGCCGGCCTTGGAGAAGGTCACGAACGACCGCCGCGGGCGCCGCCCCGCCTGCGGCCGAGGCAGCGTCAGGACGAAGCGCGCGCCGCCGCCCGGCCTCTCGTCAAGGCCCACGTCGCCGTCGTGGTCGAGGGCGATCTTCCGCACGATCGCGAGCCCGAGGCCGGTGCCGGTCGCCTTGGTGGTGAAGTACGGGTCGAAGACCCTCTCGCGCTGCCCCGCGGGGATGCCCGGGCCGTCGTCCTCGACCACCAGCCAGGCCTGCGCCGCGGCCTCCGGCGCCTCCGGGGCGTGCTCCTCGACCCGGACCCAGACCGTGCCCCCGCGGGCGGCCATCGCCTCCACGGCGTTGCGCAGGAGGTTCTCCACCGCGCGGCGGAACATGATCCGGTCGATGCGCACCGGCACCTCGACCGCGCCGGGATCGAAGCGCACGGTCACCCCGGGGTCGAGCTCGTCGAGCAGCGCCCGCGAGCTCGCCATGTCGCGCACGAACTCCGCGAGGTCGGCCGGCGCGGGCTTCACGTCGGGCAGCCGCGCGAACTCCGAGAAGGCCCCGACCAGGCGCCGCAGCGTGGCCACCTCCTCCTCGACGATCTCCCGCGTGGTCTCGAGCGTCTGCCGGTACCTCGCATCGTCGCCCGGGTAGCGCCGCGCCGCCTCCTGCACCGCGAGCTGGATGGGCGTGAGCGGGTTCTTGATCTCGTGCGCGAGGCGGCGAGCGAGCTCCTGCCACCCGGCGATGCGCTGGAGGTAGTCCACCCTCGCGCGGGAGAGGGACAGCTCGGCCACCATCTCGTTGAAGGCCACCCGCAGCGCGTCGAGCTCGTCGCGCTCGCCCGCCGGCACGCGCACCGCGAGGTCCCCCTGCCCCACCTTGGCCGCCGCCGTGATGAGCGCCGCCGTCGACCCGCCGGCCCGCGTCCGAAGCACCGCCAGCGCGGCCAGCACCCCGAGCGCCGCCGCCAGCAGCGTGGGCGCGAGCGCCGCCCGGAGGGGATCGGGCGACGGCGCGCCCGGAGGCGGCGAGCACCCCTCGTCGTCGACGGTGACCACCGCCGTGAGCCCCGGGCGCACCGCCCGAGAGAGCACCCGCGGCGGACAGCGGGCGGGCGCGCCCACCGACGGCGCCGCGCGCGCGACGACCGCCCCGCGCTCGGCCAGCAGCTCGACGCTCCGCACCGCGCGCAGCCCCGACGCCGCCGCGGTCACCGTGGCGTCCGTCAGCGCGGGCGCCGCCGCGAGGCGCAGCGAGAGCACCGTGGCCGAGAGCTCGCGGGCCTCGCGGGCCGCCGCCTGGACGCCCGTCGAGGGCGCGACGCCCGTCGATCGTCGCGCGTGGCGGACCGCGAGGAGCGCGGTCGCCGCGGGGAGCAGCGCCGCCAGCGCGGCGGCCAGCAGGGCGCGCCGGTCGATGCCCGATCGCCATGACGTCGTCACGCCGGGGACGGTACGCGATCCTCGGGCGCGGTGGGCAGTCCCCGCGTTGCCGTCGCGCCCGCGCGGACCGTGGGTCAGGGGCGGCGGCCGGCGCGGCGCAGCACGTCGAGCACCTGGGAGGGGCGATCGCTCTGCACGATGTCGGCGCCCTCGTCGAAGGCGCGGAGGTAGAGCGACGTGTCGCCGCGGATGGCCGCGACGGCGTCCTCGCCGAAGATGTCCGTCGCCACCCGCGAGCCGCGCGCGTGGACGATCGGGGCCCCGGCGCGCACGTCGGCGCGGCGCAGCTCCACGATCGCAGGGACCACCGGCGCGAGGAGGTCGAGCTGCTCGGCGATGGCCGCGACGGTGTCGGGCCGGATGTGCGCGCGGATGCGGGGCTCCAGCGCGAGCGCGCGGCGCACCTTGTCGATGCTGCTCGTGCTGAACACCACCCAGTCGACCGCGTCGGCCTCGCGGATCGCCTGCACCAGCAGGTCGACCCGGTCGGTCTTGTTGGCGTCGACGACCACGATCACGCGCCCGCGGCAGGTCTCCAGCACCTCCCGCAGCGTCGGGACCCGCTCGCAGGAGAAGTCCCCGGCGAGGCCCTCGGCGCGGATGTGCAGCGCGCGCACCTGGGCGAAGGTCATCGCCTCCACGGACCCGGTGCCGTCGGTGGTGCGGTCGACGGTGGTGTCGTGGAGGTTGACCAGGACGCCGTCCATCGTGGGCCGCGGGTCGGTCTCGACGAACTCGATGCCGAGCGCGATGCCCGCGCGGTACGCCGCGAGGGTGTCCTCGGGCGCGACGAAGCCGAAGGAGCCGCCGGCCCCGCGGTGCCCCATGATCTGCGGCGAGCGGCACGCCGGGTCGAGGCCGCAGGCGACGGGCAAGGTCGAGGCCCGCGCCGGCACCACGCCCAGGGCGCGGCAGTCGAAGCGCGCGGGGTCGATCGGCGACGAGGCGCGGGCGTCCGCGGCGGGCGCGTCGACGGCCTCCGGGGCATCGATCGTCGCCGCGTCGGAGGAGGGTAGCGCGGGATCGCTGCACCCGGTGGCGGCGAAGAGGACGGCGAGGACGGCGCGGCGGAGGGAGGTGGGCATCGGTGCGGGCGCGAGCATCGCACACCGGGCGCCGCGCCCCGACGTCGGCCGCGCGACATCCACCGACGGCGCTTCGACGTGGCGATGCCCGCCATTCGCGCGAGCGCCGACCCGGCGGTCATCGCGCGCGCGCCACGTCGGCGCGGCTCCAGCGGGCGCCGTCGGGCCAGCGCGGTGACGCGTGCACCGCGGGTCTGGTCCGCGCGTTCCCGGATGGAGGTCGTGCGCGGGGCGCGGTAGCGTCCTGGTGCATGAGGAAGCCCTCGGTCGCCAACAGCCTGCGCGAGGAGCTCGTCGCGCGCGACGTGGCGCGCTCGCCCGAGGAGTGCGTGGCGGACGCCTGGGCGTTGGGCCAGGAGGCCATCGCGGCCTACGCAGCGGCGCACGGCGTCGGGCGGCGGCGGGCGCGGGCGTTCATCGAGGCGATGCGGGCGGCAGGGCGCAAGCCGTCGAAGGCGGCGGGCACGCGGCCATGACGAAGAGCGCGCTGGCCACGGCGGTGACCACGGCGCGGGCGATCGGGGTCGACGTGGTGGTCATCGGCGCCACGGCCCTCGCGACGCACGGGTTGGTCCGCTCGACCGCCGACCTCGACCTCCTCGCCAACGACGAGCGCATCATCACGGGGCGCGCGTGGGCAGAGGCGCGCAAGAGCCCGATCGGCATCGACGTGCGGGCGGGAGACGCGATGGATCCGCTCCGTGGCGTCGTCCGCATCGGACCGTCCGCGCGGATGCCGGTCGACATTGTGGTGATCACCGCTCCGTGGGCGCAGCGTATCGTCGCGCGGGCCTTGGGCGACGGTGCGGTGCGACGGGTGTTCGGTGGGATCGAGCTGCCCGTCGCACGCCTCTCCGACATCGCGCTGCTCAAGCTCTACGCCGCGGCGACCGACGACGTCGAAGACGCCGAGCTCTTCCTGCGGCACCCGTCGGCCAAAGCGGTCATCGAGGAGGTGTCCGAGGAGATCGGGAGACTGCCGCGCGACTGCCGCGAACGCTGGGCGCGCCTGGAGCCCCGCTGGCGGGCGAGGCTCGCGCGGTAGGGCGCCGTCGCCGATTCGTCGACGCAACTCGGCTGACCCGCTCGTTCGCTCCAGGCGCTCGCGGGGTTAGAGCGGTTCTCAACCGCGTTGGGTACGTGACCTCACCCCCAGCCCCCTCTCCATGAATGGTTCACTTCGGGACACAACTCTCAGAATGGCTTGTTTTCTCGCGTCTCCTTGGGGCATCCACGTCGTTCGCCCACCTGCGGACCGGGGTTTGGCGTTCGCCTGCACCCCGGGCAAGCGAGAGCGGGCGCCCGCTCCGCGGGCTGTCGAACAGGAACTCCGTCGACCTCCCTGCCAGAGCGTTCAACGCTTCGGAAGGCGCATCGTGTGCGGGTCCGACAGCCCGCGGAGCGGGCGCCCGCTCTCGCTTGCCCGAGCGGGCAGCTCTGCTCCGGCGGCATGTGCCGGGTGTCGTGCGCGGCGGGCACCACCAACTGCTCGGGCGCCTGCCGCGACCTCGAGACCGACAACGCCCACTGCGGCGCGTGCGCGATGGCCTGCGCGAGCGGGCAGCTCTGCTCCGGCGGGACGTGTCGCGTGTCCTGCCAGGCGGGCACGACCAACTGCTCGGGCGCCTGCCGCGACCTCCAGAACAACAACGCCCACTGCGGCGCCTGCGACACCGTGTGCCCGAGCGGCCAGGTGTGCTCCGGCGGGATGTGCCGGGTGACGTGCGGCACGGGCCAGGTGAACTGCGCGGGCTCGTGCCGCGACCTCACCATCGACCGCACCAACTGCGGCGCGTGCGCCACCGTGTGCCCCGCGGCGGCGGCCAACACCTTCGGCGCATGTGTCGCCGGTGCCTGCTCAGTCGGGTGTTTGCCGGGCTTCGACAACTGCGACAGAATGGCCGCCAACGGCTGCGAAACGGCCGTGCTGGCCTCGGACGTGAACAACCGCGGCGGTTGCGGCGTCGCCTGCGCCTTTCCCAACGCGGCCGCCACCTGCGCGATGGGCGTCTGCGTACGCGGGACCTGCGCCGCGGGCTTCGACGACTGCAACATGAACCCCCTCGACGGCTGCGAGTCCAACCTCACGATCGACACCTCCTGCGGCACCTGTGGCACGGTGTGTCTGGCCGGCAGAACATGCAGCAGCGGTGTGTGCCGCTTCGTCGGCTGCGGCGACGGCCTCGCCACCGCGGGCGAGTCCTGCGACGACGGCAACCGCACCGCGGGCGACGGCTGCTCGGCGCTCTGCCAGGTCGAGGCGGACCGCGCCTGCTCGGGAAGCCCGAGCGTATGCGTCGCGCTGGAGCTTCTCTGCACCGACACGATCGACAACGACGGCGACGGCCGGACCGACGCGACCGACTCCGACTGCAGGATCCCGAGCTATTTCCCGGCCTGCCGGGCGGGGCAGTCGCGCTGGATCGTCGAGTCCACCGGCGGGCCGATCTCGATCCCCGACAACACCCGTGCTGGGCTCAGCAGCACCATCACCCTCCCACCGGGGCTCGGCACGATCCGGCGGGTGGCGGTGGTGTTCGACATCACGCACCCTTGGGACTCAGACCTCGACATCAGCCTGACGCCTCCGGGCGCAGGGGTCGCCCTCAACCTCTCGAGCGACAACGGCGAAGAGGGTGACAACTACACCCGGACGGTGCTTGACTCGACCTGTGCGAGCACGATCGTCGGCGGCGTTGACGCGGCTCCCTTTAGCGGCTGCTTCTCGCCCGAGAGCACCCTGGAGACGCTCAACGGCACGCCAGCGAGCGGAGCCTGGCGCCTTGACGTCGTCGATGACACCGCGGCAGACGTCGGCACCTTCCACGGCTGGGCCCTGGTGCTCTGCACCACCACGCCCTAAGCAGTGATGCGGAACTCGCCCCGATAACCGTCAGCACCCCTTCTCCTCGTGGCTCTGGCGCAGCCGAATCGTCACTGCGCAGCCGCGACATCGCAGCGCGAGATTGTTGAAGACCGCAACGAGCGCCTCCTGTCGGCGCCGATGCACGATGCCCACCCGCTCGGTGACCGCCGCGATCATCTTCATCCGTCCATCGCACGCTGGGCACTTCAGCGCGTCGACGCCCCACACCCGCCACAGCAGCCGCGCCCAGTCGATGCGCACCCACTTCGTCGACACCTCCCGCGTCCCGCCCTCGCCCACTCGCTCGGTGGCCGTCGCCTCGGGTCCGTCGCCGACCTCCGCCGCGCCCGGCGGCAGCGGGACCACCGCCACCCGCCACGGCGAGTTGGGCGCCAGCACGCCGTGGTAGCGCACCAGCGGCGACCGCGGCGGCGGCACCAGCGCGCTCATCCGCGCCATGAACTCCATCGGCGTCATCACCCGGTGCGTCGCCCCCGCGCTGCGCGGCGACTTCACCCGGTACGCCACGTTGCCATCGGGCGGCCCGCAACGTGACCATTCCCGTTCCCTCCCTCGATGTCTCGGAACGGGAACGCAGCCCTCGACGAGGCCGGTGACCTCAGGCGCGAGCGGGCGATCGGCTCGACCCGTCAGAACGCTTGCGACGCAGTGCCATACGGACGAGGCCCGCGCTCCGCGGGAGAGGTGCGCTACGATGCCGGGCGCCATGACCGACCCGCTCTCCCCCGACGACCTCCTCGCTGCGCTCCGCGACGTCGGCGCGCGCAAATACCACGACAAACACAGCTTCCACGTGCTGATGAACGAGGGGCGCCTCACCCCCGCGCAGCTCAAGGTCTGGGCCCTCAACCGCTTCTACTACCAGCGCAGCATCCCGGTGAAGGACTGCTCCGTCATGGCCCGCATGCCCTCGCCCCGCGACCGCCGCCGCTGGCGTCAGCGCCTCGTCGACCAGGACGGCGCCGGTCCCGACGACGAGGGCGGCATCGAGGCCTGGCTGCGCCTCGTCGAGGCCTGCGGCGGCACCCGCGACGAGGCCTGGTCGGGCGCCGGGCTGCTGCCGGGCGTGCGCTTCGCCGTCGACGCCTACGTCCACTTCGTGCGCGAGCGGCCGTGGGTCGAGGGCGTGGCCTCGTCGCTGACGGAGCTGTTCTCCCCGACGCTGATGTCCGTGCGCATCGTGGCCTTCGAGACGCACTACCCCTGGGTCGCCGCCGAGGGGCTCAGCTACTTCCGCGGGCGCCCCACGCGCGCCACCAAGGACAGCGACCACGCCGTCGAGATCGTGCTCGCGCACTGCACCACCCGGGCGATGCAGGACGCCGCCGTCGCCGCGCTCGACTTCAAGTGCGACCTGCTCTGGGCGCAGCTCGACGCCATCTATTGGCACTGCGTCGGGCCGTGAGCGACGACGCGTGCCGCCCCACCCTCGCCCGCCGGGCCCGGCTGCGCTGGGACGCGGCGCGCGCGCAGCACGTGGTGGTGGTCCCCGAGGGGGTGCTCGCGCTCAGCGCCGAGGGCGCCGAGGTGGCCGCGCTGCTCGACGGCCGACGCTCCGTCGCCGCCGTGATCGACGCGCTCGCCGAGGCCCACCCCGAGGCGCCGCGGGAGGTCATCGGCGACGACGTGCGGGACTTCGTCGGGCGCCTCGTCGCGCGCGGCTACGTCACCCTGGAGGCGCCGTGAGCGATCCCCCGGTCGCCCTCCTGGCCGAGCTCACCTACCGCTGCCCGCTGCGCTGCGCGTACTGCTCCAACCCCACCGACTGGCGAGACTACGGCGACGAGCTCGACACCGCCGTCTGGTCGCGGGTGCTGCGCGAGGCCGCCGAGCTCGGCGCGCTCCACGTGCACTTCTCCGGGGGCGAGCCCCTCTTGCGCGACGACCTGGAGTCGCTGGTGCGCGCGGCCCGCGACGCGGGGCTGTACACCAACCTCATCACCTCGGCGTGGCGGGTGACCCGCGAGCGCCTCGCCGCCCTCGCCGACGCGGGCCTCGACCACGTGCAGGTGAGCGTGCAGGACAGCGACGCCGCGCACGCCGACGCCCTGGCCGGCACCGCGGTGCACGCCCACAAGCTGGAGGCCGCGCGGGAGGTGAAGGCCCTCGGGATGGCGCTGTCGGTCAACGCCGTGCTGCACCAGCGCAACCTCGCGCGGGTGGGGGAGATCATCGCGCTGGCGGAGTCCGTCGGGGCCGAGCGGCTGGAGCTCGCCAACACCCAGTGGCACGGCAGCGCCCTCGCCCACCGCGACGCGCTGATGCCCGACCGCGAGACCCTCGCGCGGGCCCAGGCCGTGGCCCTCGCCGCGCGGGCTCGCCTGCGCGGGACCATGGACGTGATCTGGGTGATCCCCGACTGGTACGAGGACGCGCCGCGGCCCTGCATGGACGGCTGGGGGCGGCGCTTCGTGACGGTGATCCCGACGGGGGTGGTGCTGCCCTGCCCCGGGGCCCACGGGTTACCTGGCATGGTATTCGACAGCGTGCGCGACCGCCCCCTCGGGGACATCTGGCGCGAGGGCGCGGACTTCCAGCGCTACCGCGGCACCGGGTGGATGTCGCCCACCTGCGCGGGCTGCGAGCGCCGGGACGTGGACTTCGGCGGCTGCCGCTGCCAGGCCTTCGCCCTCACCGGGGACGCCGCCCGCACCGACCCGTCCTGCCCGAAGAGCCCCGACCATCGCCTCGTGCGCGACCTGCGGCGCGAGCGCCCGGCCACCGCGACGGAGCCCGGCGGACCGCTCTACCGCATCGACATCCGCCGGGGCCCTCGCGCATCCTGAGCAGCGATGAAGTTCCGCGGCGTGAAGCCTTCGCTGATCTCGACCCAGGTGCGCAACACGGCCGCGTGGGCCCTCGACGGGCCGGTCGACGGACCCGCGCACTCGTGGCGCCGGGCGCTGGTGTCGGCGACGGAGATCCCGCACGGCCATGACGGCGAGGGGGCGTACCTCCGGCTGCTGCTCGCGGCGCACCACGCCACGGTGGCGACCTTCGTGCCGACGGACGTCGACAGCCACATCCGCTTCCACGCGTGGCAGCGCTGCGAGACCGTCGACGACCTCCGGGTGGCCGCCGCGGTGCTCGACGAGACGGCGGCGTGGGACCCGTCGGAGGTGTCCGCCCGCGTGGTGACCATCGAGGGCGTGGGGTCCATCTCGGGGCACGACGGCGAGTGGATGGGGGTGCGCGCCGGGGCCCTCGGGCGCGCCCTGGCCCTCGACGACGGCGCCACGGCCGACGCGCAGACCGCCTTCCTGGATGCCTCGCTCGAGCGCCACGCGGAGGCCTTCGCGGCGGTGCAGCGGGCGAAGGGGCGCGAGCTCAAGGCGCTGGAGGTGGTGGCCACCATCGCGCACAACCTGGGCGACCTCTCGCGGGTGGTAGAGACCTGGCCGATGAAGTCCCCTGCCGCGCTTGCGGTTCGCCGGCGCTACGCGAAGCTGGGCCACGAGACCGACGGCGACCCGCGCTTCGCCCTCGCGGGGCGCATCTACCGGCGCGCCATGGCCGCGGAGAACCCGCGCTTCCTGGCGCTGCGGGCGGCGCGCTCGCTGCGGGTGCACCGCGACCTGCTGCTGGGCATCGGGCCCTTCTTCGACGCCTGGGGCGAGACCGTCGCGCGGCACCCATCGCTCGACGAAAGGGCGCCCGGCGGGGAGCACGGCGGGCGCGGCGCGGCGCTCGCGGCGCTGGTGGCGAGCCACCTCGCGGCGCCGACGGTGCAGGGCTTCCTCCGGGCGATCGCGGGCTTCCACCGGGCGGCGCCGGGGGGCGTGGAGCGCTACGCCGACCAGGTGGCGGCGCGCGAGCGGGCTTCGCTGCGGACGGGGGCGATCCGGGAGGCGCTGGGGGTCGACCGCGAGCGCTTCGAGGCGCGCACGATCAACCGCTACCGCGCCGCGTACGACGCGGGGTGACGTCGGCCCGGAGGCCCTAGTACCGCGTCGCAGGAGTTCTGACGGGTTGAGCAGGGCACCCGCCCACGCCCGCAATCACCGGCCTCGCCGATCGAGGGGAGCATCCGCCCAGGCCTGCGATCACCGGCCTCGCCCTCCGAGGGGAGCATCCGCCCGCGCCTACAATCGCCGGCCTCGCCGATCGAGGGGAGCATCCGCCCAGGCCTGCGATCGCCGGCCTCGCCGATCGAGGGGAGCATCCGCCCGGGCCTGCGATCACCGGCCTCGCCGATCGAGGGAAGCACCCGCCCAGGCCTGCGATCACCGGCCTCGCCCTCCGAGGGGAGCACCCGCCCAGGCCTGCGATCACCGGCCTCGCCCTCCGAGGGGAGCATCCGCCCAGGCCTGCGATCACCGGCTCGCCCTCCGAGGGGAGCACCCGCCCAGGCCCTCCCAGCGCGCCCAGCCCGGGGCGACAGCCCCGGGGCTCCGGACGTCGGGCTCCGGACGTCGGGCTCCGGACGTCGGGCTCCGGATGGTTGGGGGACTGCCCCGGGACTGTCGCCCCGGGTTGGGCGCGCTGGGAGGGCCTGGGCGGGTGCTCCCCTCGGAGGGCGAGGCCGGTGATCGCAGGCCTGGGCGGATGCTCCCCTCGATCGGCGAGGCCGGTGATCGCAGGCCCGGGCGGATGCTCCCCTCGATCGGCGAGGCCGGCGATTGCCGGCCTGGGCGGGTGCTCCCCTCGGAGGGCGAGGCCGGTGATCGCAGGCCTGGGCGGATGCTCCCCTCGATCGGCGAGGCCGGCGATTGCCGGCCTGGGCGGGTGCTCCCCTCGGGGGGCGAGGCCGGTGATCGCAGGCCTGGGCGGGTGCTCCCCTCGGAGGGCGAGGCCGGCTATTGTCGGCCTGGGCGGGTGCTCCCCTCGGAGGGCGAGGCCGGTGATCGCAGGCCTGGGCGGATGCTCCCCTCGATCGGCGAGGCCGGCGATTGCGGGCGCGGGCGGGTGCTCCCCTCGGAGGGCGAGGCCGGTGATTGCGGGCGTGGGCGGGTGCCCTGCTCAACCCGTCACATCCCCTGCGGCGAGGTACTAGCGGTTGGCGTTGGGGATCATGATCTGGACGCCGCCGACGTTCACCCGGGTCTGCCCGTTGTGCTGGTCGACGTTGATGGGCGGGTGATTGTCGACCCCGGGGATGCGAATCTCCGTCGGGCGGTTGGTGTTGCTGCTCGGGCGCGCGGCGGCGGGGGCAGCGGGCGCCGCGGGGGCAACGGGCGCGGCGGGCGCGGCGGCGATGGGCGCGGCGGGCGGGGCCCCGGTGGGCGGCGCGGCGCCGGGGGCGAGCGAGCCCGGGGCGGGCTCGGTGCCGGGCTGGGCCATGGCGTTGGGACCAGGCTGCACGGGCCCCGCGTCGACGACGGCGACCGGGGCGGCCACCGGCTGCACCGGCACGTCGGGCATCGCGGGCGGGGCGACGGTGGGCACCGTCGTGGGCGCCGGCGGTGGGGCGGTCTCCTCGCGGCGGTTGCAGGCGGCCGCGGCGAGCAGGAGGGCGAGGGACAAACCGGTGATGCGCGTCGTCATTGCTGTCGTGGACCCCATGCGGGTGGTGAGGGTGGTGGAGAATCAATCGCTGGGGGGCCGTGACCGCGAGCCCAGGCGGCGAAGTCGGAGATGAGACGCGCCAGACCGGCGCTCATTGGCTTCCCCTCCTCCAGCACGAGGTCGATCTGCTGGTCGCGCACCGTCACGCCCTCTTCGTTTCCCGCGACGCCCGCCGGGTCGATGTCGCCCCAGCGCAGGGACGTCGGGTCTTCGGTGAGGTTCTTCCAGTGCAGCGCGGTGACCGTGAACACGAAGCCGTCGTCGGCGCCGCCGAAGAGCGTGTCGTCGTACTGCACCAGCACCTTGCCGATCGATCGACCGTGGGTGTCGTAGGCCGCGTCGAGGGGGCGGCAGCGGGCGGGGCGGCGGCGGGCGGGGCCTTGAGGCCCATGCCCGACAGCACCGCGCCGCAGAACTCGCACGCGGCGACCGCCCCGGCGAAGGCAGCGGACACCCGCGCGCCGCAGGTGGGGCACTTCCACATCTCGAGGGCCATGGCTGGTGTGCTTCGCTCCCGGGAGCGTTCTAGCAGAGTCTCAATCGGGCCGGCAGCCGTCGCCGCCGCAGGTGTCGATGATCTCGCCCGTGCGGAAGAAGGTCACCATCTGGCGCTGGTGCCAGTCGCGCGAGCGCGGGCTGCCGTGGGGGTTGGCGCCGAGGTCGGGCGGGGGGAGGTTGCCCGGGGCGGGCCAGTCGTTGCCGAAGTCGTAGAGCACGACCCCAGAGCCGCGCCGCGGGTACGGCGCCTGGGTGATGCCGAAGGGCGTGCGCTCGTCGTCGTAGTCCCGCATCAGGGCGATGCCGAGGTCGGAGCGCGCGGTGATCTCGTTGGTGAACACCGCCACCTCGTAGTCGCCCTTGGCGGGGGCGATGAGCACCTCGTGGGCGGTGTTGCCGGGGAAGGGCTCCTGGTGGATGTGCCGCAGGTAGCTCACCGGGTCCGAGCCGTCCCAGAGCAGCTGCACGTAGGCGAGGCACACGGCCTGGTCGGCGGCGCTCGGGTACGAGCGGCGCAGGCCCTCGAAGTATCCGGTGAAGTCCCGCGAGCGGTGCAGCAAGGTGAAGTAGTTGTTGCCCGGCACCCCGAGGTGACCGCGCGTGACGTCGGGCGAGACCGCGACGAAGGTGCCGCCGAAGATCCCGCCCTGCGAGATGCCCGAATAGAACAGCTCCGAGGGGTTGACCCGGATGTTGCGCGAGGCCACCTCGGCGAGCCCGCCGAGCTGCTCCCGCAGGGCGCGGGCGAGCAGCACCCACTCGATGATCCCCTGGTGGAGGCGCTCGCCCACGGAGGTGAAGTACGAGACGTCGCGCAGCGTCGCGAAGATGCCCGGGAGGTCTTCCTCGAACATGCCCGTGAGGTTGGCCGCGACGAAGATGAGGTTGTGGGTGTTGGCGATGTGGCCGTTGTACCCGGCGCGCACCTCCTCGGCCGAGCCCAGCAGGCCGTGGCCGTACATCACGATCCCGTGGGCTTCGCCGCGCAGCGCCGAGTGCGGGATGCGGATCCAGAAGCGCGGCTGGCGGGTGCCGGTGGCCCGCGGGCGCCCGTCGGGGCCGTGGTTCATCTCCCAGCCGACGAGGCCGCCGAGGCGGCGCGGGCGCATGTAGTGGGGCACCTCGAAGGTGCCGGAGAGCTCGACGGCGATGTCCTCGTCGAAGGGGCGGCCCGAGCCGTCGCGCATCGGGAGGAAGGTCGTCACGTTGTCGACCGTGAGCCGCGGGCCCATCGAGCCCACCCGCGTGAGGGCGTCGTCGCGCATGGCGAGCATCCGCCCGTGGAGGCTCTGTGAGCTCGACGTGTGGAAGTCCCACGCGAGGGTGAGCGTCGCCCGCGGCACGCCCGCCCCCTCCAGCAGCGAGAAAACCTCGTTGAAGCGCGCCTGCCGCGGCCCGAGCGCGGGGTCGCCGGCGGTCATCCCGTCGCGCAGCCGGGCGAAGGCGGGCGACGGGGCGATGGCCGCGCCCGCGGTGGTGCGCAGCCCGCGGAAGGCCACCACGTAGCGGGTGTTCTCCTTCAAGATCACCCCGGGCCGGAGAAAGAGGATCTTCCGCGACGCCATGGGCTCCTGCCCGTCGAGCTCGACGAAGTACGGAATACGCTGGAGGGTATTGCCGCGCACCTCGTAGAGCAGCGCCGCGGCGTCGGCGGCCATCGAGCGCCCCTCGTTGCCCTCGGTGGCCATCGCGGCGAGGTCGACGCCCGGGAAGCTGGTCATGATGGGCGAGCCGAGGCCGTAGCCGTCGAAGCGCCCGAGCGGCCGCGGGTCGATCGGGTCGCCGGCGCCGTTGGTGGGCAGCGAGGTCGGGCCGAACTGCAGCGCGTAGCCCGTGGGGCGCGCGGCGTCGCGGCGGAGGTAGAGGTTCGAGGGCCACGGGAAGGCGCACACGCTCGGGTCGATGGGGTCGCAGTCCCCTTCGGGGAGCGGCGTCGCGGCGCCCGCGTCGTCGTCGGGGAGCGGGCCGGTGTCGACCGCGAGGCCCCCGGCGTCGGACGCGTCGGGGCCCGGGGCGTCGGTGACGGCCGCGTCCCGGGGCGGGTCCGCGGGAGATCCGGTGCACCCGGCGAGGGTCGCGACGATGGCAAGGGCGGCGAGGGCGAGGCGGGAGGATGATCGCATGGCGGGGGTGTGGGCGCGGATGAGAGCGGCGCCTCGCGATCGGGTCAAGCGCGGATGCGTGACAGCACCGGCCACCGTCAACGACTATCCGCGGTCATGGATGAGGGATGGCTTCCGAGGTCTCTGCGGGCGAAGGATCTTCACGCGGCCGTCGCGGCCTTCATGGAGTCGGAGGTGCTGCCCGCGGAGGGGGCCTTCCTCGCGTCGCTGCGCGAGGAGCGCTGGCGGGTCCCGCCCGTGATGGAGGAGCTCAAGCGCAAGGCCCGGCTCGCGGGCCTGTGGAACCTCTTCCTCCCCGAGCACGAGGGCGGCGCGGGGCTGAGCAACGTGGAGTACGCGCCCATGGCCGAGCTCATGGGGCAGCTCGCCTTCGCGCCCGAGGTCTTCAACTGCGGCGCGCCCGACACGGGCAACATGGAGGTGCTCGCGCGCTACGGCTCCGCCGCGCAGAAGGAGCGCTGGCTCGCGCCCCTGCTCGCGGGGGAGATCCGCTCGGGCTTCGCGATGACCGAGCCCGGCGTGGCCTCGTCCGACGCCACCAACATCCAGGCGAGCATCCGCCGCGAGGGTGACCAGTACGTCCTCGACGGCTGCAAGTGGTGGACCTCCGGCGTCGGCGACCCCCGCTGCAAGGTGCTCATCTTCATGGGCAAGACCGACCCCACCAACCCCGACCGGCACCGCCAGCAGTCGATGATCCTGGTGCCCATGGACACCCCCGGGGTCGTCGTCGAGCGAATGCTCCCGGTCTTCGGCTACGACGACGCGCCGCACGGCCACGGGGAGATCACCTTCACCGACGTTCGCGTGCCCGCCGACCACCTCATCCTCGGCGAGGGCCGGGGCTTCGAGATCGCCCAGGGGCGCCTCGGACCGGGCCGCATCCACCACTGCATGCGGCTCATCGGTCTGGCCGAGCGGGCGCTCGCCAAAACGTGCGCGCGGCTGCTCTCCCGGGTGGCCTTCGGCAAGGCCATCGCCGAGCAGTCGGTGTGGCGCGAGCGCGTGGCCGACGCCCGCGTGGCCATCGACCAGACCCGACTCCTGGTGCTCCACGCCGCGCACGCGATGGACGTCGGCGGCAACAAGGGCGCCCGCGCGGAGATCGCCATGATCAAGATCGCGGCGCCGAAGATGGCCTGCGAGGTGATCGACATGGCGATGCAGGCCCACGGCGCGGCGGGCCTCTGCGATGACCACGGCCTGGCCTACGCGTACGCCAACGCCCGCCTGCTGCGCGTGGCCGACGGCCCCGACGAGGTGCACCGCGACCAGCTCGGGCGGATGGAGTTCGCGAAGCACCGGGGCGCTCGTTGAGCGCGGCGCCCGGAGGCGGGCGCTTCCCGCTGTCGGCGCGCATCGTCGTGGCGGTGGCGCTCGGGATCGTCGCCGCCCGGGTGCTCGGCCCCCGCGCGGCGCCGCTGGGCGACGTGGGGATGCTGGTGATCCGGGCGCTCAAGGCCCTGGCCACGCCGTTGATTCTCTTCGCGGTGCTCGACGCCTTCGCGCGCACGGAGATCCCCGGGCGCCAGGCCGCGCGGCTCTTCGGGCTGTCGAGCCTCAACGCCCTCGTGGCCATCGTGCTCGGCCTCGGCGTGTCGCACACCATCAACGCCGGGGCGCGCTGGCAGGGCCACCTCGCCGAGCTCCTCGGGCCCGCCCCCGCCGCGGCCGCCCCCGCTGCGCACGCGGGCGCCGCCGCCCCCACGCTCGACCCGCTGACCAACCTCGGGCGGACGATCCCCGAGAGCGTGGTCGAGCCCTTCTTGAAGAACCAGGTCATCTCCGCGGTGCTCATCGCCGTCGCGCTGGGCGTGGCGCTGCGCGGGCTCAAGCGGGCCAACGACCCCGCCCTGGTCTCGGCCATCGCCACCTGGGAGTCGTTCGCCCACGGCGGCCTCGCGCTCTTCAGCGGGGTGCTTCACGGCGTGGTGAAGCTGGTGCCCTTCGCGGTCTTCGCCGTGGTGGCGAGCGTGGTGGCGCGCACCGGCGTCGGGGTGTTCGCGGCGCTGGGGCCCTTCCTGGCGACGGTGCTGCTCGGGCTCTTCCTGCACGCCGTGGTCTGGTACGGGATCCTGGTCTCCGTGGCCGCCCGGCGCTCGCCGCTGGCCTTCTTCGCGGGCGCCTCCGACGCCGCGCTCACGGCGCTCTCCTGCGGGTCGAGCCTCGCGACGCTGCCGATCACCCTGCGCTGCCTCCAGGACAAGTTGAAGGTGTCGCCCGCCTCGGCGCGCCTCGCCGCCTGCGTGGGCACCAACCTCAACCACGACGGGATCATCCTGTACGAAGCCGCCGCGGCGATCTTCGTGACGCAGGCGCTGGGCACGCACCTCACGCTCTCGCAGCAGGTGACGGTGGCGCTCTCGTCGGTGATGGCGGGCATCGGCATCGCGGGCGTCCCCGAGGCGGGGCTCATCACGCTGCCGCTGGTGCTCGGCGCCGCCGGGGTGCCCGACGCGACGGTGATCGCGGTGGTGCCGCTGCTGCTGCCCATCGACTGGCTGGTGGGCCGCGGGCGCGCAGCGACCAACGTGCTCAGCGACATGGCGGTGGCCACGGTGCTCGAGCGCTGGGAGACCCGGGAGCCGGCGCCGTGAAGACCCTGTCGAGCCACGAGCTCATCGCGCTGCGGGTCTTCGAGGGCGGCAGCGAGTCCGTGGTGGCGCTCGGCGCGACGCCGATCACCGTGGGTCGGCGGCCGGACAACCACGTCGTGCTCCGGTCGCTGTGGGTGTCCGGGCACCACTGCCGCATCGAGCCCCACGGCGAGGGACACAAGGTCGTCGACGTGGGATCGCGCAACGGGCTGCTCTGCGACGGGCAGCGGGTGACCGAGCGGGTGCTCGTCGACGGCGACGTGCTGCGCATCCCCGACCCCACCACCGCCAGCGTGGTGACCCTCGCGTACGTCAACCAGCTCGCGCCGCGCGCCGCGAAGGCCGGGACGGTGGCGGTGCACCTCCCGATGCCGCCGGGCACCGGGGTGGTCACCATCGGCCGCCTCGACGCGGGCCTCGTGCTCGACAACCCCCAGGTGTCGGCCCGGCACGCCCAGGTCGAGCGGCACGGCACCCACCATGTGCTGCGCGACGACCGCTCGACCAACGGCACCTTCCTCAACGGCCAGCGGGTGCGCGGCGAGGCGCGGCTCGCGCCCGGCGACGTCATCCAGATCGGGCCCTTCAAGCTCCGCTACGACGGCGACAGCCTCGACGCCTACGACCAGCGCGGGGCGCTGCGGGTGGACGCCCGCGACCTGCGCCGCGAGGTGCCCGACCCGCGCGGCGTGGGCACCCGGGTCATCCTCGACGACGTCTCGCTCAGCATCGACGCGTGCGAGTTCGTCGCGCTGGTGGGCGGCTCGGGCACCGGCAAGTCGACCCTGATGATGGCCCTCTCGGGCTACCAGCCCGCCGACCGGGGCGAGGTGCTCGTCAACGGCGACGACTACTACCGCAACTTCGACTCGTACCGGGCCATCCTCGGGTACGTCCCCCAGGACGACATCATCCACCGGATGCTGCCGGTCGAGCGGGCGCTCACCTACGCCGCCCGGCTGCGGCTCCCGGCGGACACCCGGGGCGACGAGATCGCCGCGCGGGTCGAGGCCGTGCTCGGCGCGGTCGACATGACCGCGCACCGCGACAAGCTGGTCGAGCACCTCTCCGGCGGCCAGCGCAAGCGGGTGTGCATCGCCGCCGAGCTGCTCAACGACCCGTCGCTGCTGTTCCTCGACGAGCCGACCTCGGGGCTCGACCCGGGATTGGAGAAGAAGATGATGTTCACGCTGCGGCGCCTCGCCGACAGCGGGCGCACCGTGGTGCTCGTCACCCACGCCACCGCGAACATCACCCAGTGCGACCACGTGGCCTTCATGGCCGCCGGGCGCCTCGTGTACTTCGGCCCTCCCGCCATGGCACTCGACTTCTTCCAGGTCACCAGCGGCGACTTCGCGGACATCTACGCCCGCCTCGAGGGCGTCGCCGACCCCGACAGCCCGCTCGTGCGCCGCGAGCTCCAGGACGAGTTCGCGCAGTGGCAGCGGCAGCACCCCGGCGCCGACGCCTGGCCCCTCCTCGCCGAGCTCTGGCAGCGCCGTTATCACCGCTCCGAGCAGCACCAGCGCTACGTCGTCGAGCGACTCGCGCGCGCCCCGCAGGGCCCCGCGGTCGGGCGCGCCGAGGCCCCCGCCGGTCGCCGCGGGGGCGCGCGGCACTCCCCCCTGCGACAGCTCCGCATCCTCGCCCGTCGCTACGTCGACCTCCTGGCCCACGACCGCCGCGGCCTCGCGCTCCTGGTCGCGCAGGCGCCGCTCATGGGGGCGCTGCTGGCGCTCGTCTCGCGGCCCGACTCCCTCGCGGGCCTCGCCGCCGACGCCTCCGAGGCCCGCAAGCTGCTCTTCATGCTCTCGACCGTGGGCGTGTGGTTCGGGATCATCAACGCCGCCCGGGAGGTCTGCAAGGAGTCCGCGATCCTGCGCCGCGAGCGCCTCGCCGACCTGCGCGTGGGCCCCTACGTGCTGTCGAAGCTCATGGTGCTGGGCGCCCTGGTGCTGGTGCAGTCGGCCCTGCTGCTCGCGGTGGTGGCCGGCCGCGTCGACCTGCCCGCGCGGGGCCTCGTGCTCGGCGGCGCGGCGGACCTCTACGTCACCACGGCGCTCTCGTCCTTCGCCGGGCTCGCGCTGGGGCTGCTCATCTCGGCGCTCGCCACGACGCCGGACAAGGCCATGAGCGTGGTGCCCCTCGCGCTGGTGCCGCAGATCCTCTTCGCGGGGCTGATCTTCGAGCTCCACGGGGTCACCGAGACGGCGTCGTGGTTCACCGCGAGCCGCTGGTCGATGGACGCATTCGGGTCCATCGCGGGGCTCAACGAGCTCCCCGTCTCGCCGGGCCTCCCCAGCGCCGCCCGCGCCGGGCGCGCCGCCCTCCAGTACGAAGCGACCGCGCGGCACGTGCTCACCTGTTGGGCCACCCTGGCGGGCTACGCCGCGGCCTGCGCGGCGCTGACCGCGGCGGTGCTCCAGCGCCGGCGGGAGTAGCGCCGCGGCGGGCGCATGGACGGTCGGCCCGTCGTGGGGTACCTCCCCTTCCCTATGGTGGATCTCGCGCGCTCCCTCGCTGGCGGTCGGCTCCTTCTGCTCGCGCTGCTCTCCGCGCTGCTGGCCCTCGGCTGTACCGCGCCGTCCCCGCCGGACGGCCAGTGCCGCTACGACTCCGACTGCGCCGACGGCAACATCTGCCTGGGCGTGTACTGCCGCGTGACCTGCCGCAACGGCTCGGACTGCCCCACCGGGCAGCTGTGCCAGGAGCGCGCCGGGGTGCGCGGGTGCATCCCGATGGGGGCGCCGAGGGCCTGCAACTACGCCAGCGACTGCCCCGCGGGCCAGAACTGCACCCGCGACGGCGAGTGCCGTCCGCCCTGCCTCGAAGCCTACGACTGCCAGGTCATCAACCCCTTCATGACCTGCGTCCGCAACGCCTGCGTCCTGGTGTGCGAGGGCCGCCGCGCCGACTGCAACGGCGACCCCACCGACGGCTGCGAGACCGACCTCCGCTCCCCCCTGCACTGCGGCGCCTGCGGCACCGTGTGCACCGCCCCCGCCAACGGCGTCGCCCGCTGCGGAGACACCGGCTGCGCCTTCACCTGCGCGCCCGGCTTCGCCGACTGCGACGGCGACCCCGCCAACGGCTGCGAGGCCGACCTCTCGCGCCCCGAGCACTGCGGCGCCTGCGGCACCGCCTGCGCGGGCGCGAGCCCCCTGTGCACCGTCACCGTCGAGGGCAGCGTCCGCCGCGCCCGCTGCGCCACCGCCTGCCAGGGCGCCACGCCCGACCGCTGCGGAGACACCTGCGTCAACCGCACCAGCGACCCGGGCCACTGCGGCGCATGCGACAACCGCTGCGCCTCGGGGCCCGGCGGCGCGGCGGTGTGCGCGGCCGGGGCCTGCGCCCTGCGCTGCGAGGACGTGACGTCGACCGGCGACTGCGACGCCGTCGCCAGCAACGGCTGCGAGACCGACGTGCGCTCCGCGCCGGCCCACTGCGGCGCCTGCGGCAACGCGTGCGCCGCCGCGCCGAACGCCACCGGCGCCTGCGCCACGGGGCGCTGCGCCGTGGTCTGCGCCGCGGGCTTCGGCAACTGCGACGGCGCCGACGCCGACGGCTGCGAGGTCGACCTCGCCGCGGCCCCGGCCCACTGCGGCGCCTGCGGCCGCGCCTGCCCCGTCCCCGCGCGCGCGACCCCCACGTGCGTCGACACGCGCTGCGGGTTCACCTGCGACGCGGGCTACGCCGACTGCGACGGCGACCCGGCCAACGGCTGCGAGGTCGAGCTCGCCGCGACCGCGGCCCACTGCGGCGCCTGCGGGAGCGCGTGCACCGCGGCCAACGGCGTCGCCGGCTGCGCCGCCGGGCGCTGCACCCTCGCGCGCTGCGACGCGGGCTTCGGCGACTGCGACGCCGACCCGGCCAACGGCTGCGAGACCAACCTCGGCACCAACACCCTCCACTGCGGCGGCTGCGGGATGCGCTGCGCCATCCCCGGCGCGGGCGCGCGCTGCAGCGTAGGGCGCTGCGAGTCGACCCGGGTGTGCATGCCCTCGACCCTCGGGGACTGCGACGGAAACGCCGCCAACGGCTGCGAGACCGACCTGCTCTCCTCCGCCGCGCACTGCGGCGCCTGCGGGGCGGGCTGCGCGCTGCCCAACGCGGTGTCGTCGTGCGGCGCGGGCCGCTGCGCCGTGGTGCGCTGCAACCCGGGCTTCGCCGACTGCGACGGCAGCGCCGTCAACGGCTGCGAGACCAACCTCCAGACCGACCCGGCGGCCTGCGGGCGCTGCGGCGCGGCGTGCAGCGCCGGCAACGCGACGCCCGCTTGCGCGGCGGGCGCGTGCCGCCTCACCTGCGCGGCGGGCTTCGGCGACTGCGACGGCAACCTCGGCAACGGCTGCGAGACGCCCACCACCAGCAGCACCGCCCACTGCGGCGGCTGCGGGCGCGCGTGCGCGGTGCCGAGCGCCACGCCCGCGTGCACCGCCGGGCGCTGCGTGGTCGGGCGCTGCAACCCCGGCACCGCGGACTGCAACGCCGCGCCCGCGGACGGCTGCGAGGTGACCCTCGGCACCAGCGTGCTCCACTGCGGCGCCTGCGGCCGGGCCTGCGTGCTGGCCAACGCCACCGCGGCCTGCGCGGGCGGGAGCTGCACCATCGCCCGCTGCGACGCGGGCTTCGGCGACTGCGACGGCGACCCGGCCAACGGCTGCGAGGTCGACCTCAACCGCACGCCCGCACACTGCGGCCGCTGCGGCGGCGCGTGCGGCGCGGTCAACGGCGCGGCGATCTGCGCGGGCGGGGCGTGCGGCATCACGTGCAGCGCGGCCTACGGCGACTGCGACGGCGCCCTCGCCAACGGGTGCGAGACGCAGCTGTCGGGCAGCAACGCCCACTGCGGCCGGTGCAACAACGCCTGCGGCGCGGGCTTCGTTTGCAGCGCCGGGGCCTGCGGCTCGGTCTGCGCCGCGGGCACGACCTTCTGCGCCGGGGCCTGCGTGGACACCCAGAGCAGCCCGACCCACTGCGGCGCCTGCGGGGTGAGCTGCCCCGGGGCGGCCAACGCGACGGCGACCTGCGCGCGGGGGGCGTGCTCGTTCCGCTGCGCGCCGGGCTTCGGCGACTGCGACGGCAACGCGGCCAACGGCTGCGAGGCCAACCTCGCCACCAGCCCCGCCCACTGCGGCGGCTGCGGCAGCGCGTGCAACGCCACCAACGGATCACCCACCTGCGCGGCCGGTGCCTGCGGCATCACCTGCGCGACGGGCTTCGGCAACTGCGACGGCAGCGCCGCCAACGGCTGCGAGACGGACCTGCGCAGCACCGTCACGGCCTGCGGCCTGTGCGGCCGCACCTGCGCGCTCCCCAACGCCACGCCCGCCTGCGTGGCGAGCGCCTGCGCCGTGGGCAGCTGCACCAGCGGCTTCGGCAACTGCGACGGCAACGCGGCCAACGGCTGCGAGGTCGACCAGCGCAGCGACGTGCGCCACTGCGGCGCGTGCAACAACGTGTGCCCGACGAGCAACGGCGCCGCGACCTGCAGCGCGGGCGCCTGCGGCATCACGTGCAGCGCGGGCTTCGGCAACTGCGACGGCCTCGGCGCCAACGGCTGCGAGGTGAACACCCTCACCACGCTGGCCCACTGCGGCGGCTGCGGCCGGGCGTGCAGCCTCGCCAACGCGACCCCGGCGTGCGCCGCCGGGGCCTGCGCGGTGGCGAGCTGCAACACCGGCTTCGCCAACTGCGACGGGGTCCCGAGCAACGGCTGCGAGGCCAACCTCGCGACCAGCGCCTCGCACTGCGGGGCGTGCGGGCGGGCGTGCGGGAGCGGGTTCTTCTGCGCCGCGGGCGCGTGCACCCGGGACTGCGGGGCGCTCGCCAACTGCTCCAACGTCTGCGTCGACCTGCAGACCGACGGGAGCAACTGCGGCGCCTGCGCGCGGGCCTGCACCTACGCCAACGCCGTCGGCGTCTGCCGCGCCGCGGCCTGCTCGCTCGGCGCCTGCAACGCGGGCTTCGGCAACTGCGACGCCAACGCGGCCAACGGCTGCGAGACCAGCACCACCAGCGCCGTCGCCCACTGCGGCGGCTGCGGCATGGCCTGCGCGCCGGCCAACGCGACCCCGGCGTGCACCGCCGGCCTCTGCGGCGTCGCGAGCTGCAACGCGGGCTTCGGCGACTGCGACGGCCTCGCGGGCAACGGCTGCGAGGTGAGCACCGCCACCAGCGTCGCCCACTGCGGCGCGTGCGGCAACGCGTGCGTGCCGCCGGCCAACAGCGCCGCCACCTGCGCCGCGGGCGCCTGCGGCTTCGCCTGCAACGCGGGGTACTACGCGAGCAGGTCGGGGTGCCTCGCCATCCCGGCGCCGCGGCCCACGTCGCCGCTCGCGACCGCGACGGCGACCACCCGGCGGCCGACCTTCCGCTGGGTCAACGCGGCGGGCTTCAGCGACGCGAGCATCCAGCTCTGCGCCGCGCGCTCGTGCGCCGCGGTGTCGCAGTCCGCGGACGTGACGGGCACCTCGTGGACGCCCGCGGCCGACCTCGCGGCGGGCGTGTGGTTCTGGCGCCTCGCGGGGCGCGCGGGGGCCAACCTCGGGCTGACCTACTCGCCGGTCTGGGAGGTGGTGGTCCCGCGGGTGAGCGCGACGGCGCGGGCGGGCTCCTTCGGGGCGCTCAACGACGTCAACGGCGACGGGTACATGGACATGGTCGTCGGCAGCGACCGCGGGGCCGCGGTGTACGTGTACTTCGGCGGCACCGCGGGCTTCCCGAGCTCGCCCTCGCAGACGCTCTCTGCGGCGACCGCGAGCCTCTTCGGCTACGCCGTGGACGCCGCGGGCGACACCAACGGCGACGGCTTCGGCGACGTGATCGTCGGCCTGCCGGGCAGCAGCCTCGCGCGGGTCTACCGCGGGTCGGCGGCGGGCCTGGTCACCTCCACCTGGACCACCCTCGGCGTGAGCGGCGTCAACGGCCTCGGGGGCTCGGTGTCCTGGGCGGGCGACGTCGACGGCGACGGCTACGGCGACGTGGTCGTGGGCGCCTGCTGGAGCGGCGCCGTGTGCGCGTCGCGGGCGTACGTGTTCCGCGGGTCGTCCGCGGGGATCACCACCGCCCCCTACCAGACGTACAGCTCGACGCAGACCAACTTCGGCCGGCGGGTGCGGGGCCTCGGCACCAGCAACAACAACGACCTCGGAGACGTCGCGGTGGGCTCGGACGAGGCGATCTCGGTCTACTACGACGGCACCGCCGCCGCGGCGACGAGCATCCGGGTGACGTCCTTCACGGACCTCGACTCGGCCTGGGACGTCAACAACGACGGGTACACCGACCTCGTGCACGCCAACCGGGTGGGCGTCTCGGTGCCGATGCTGAACATCTACCTGCACCACGGCGGGATCAACGGGCTCCCGGTGAACCCGTCGTCGAGCTTCAGCACCACCGCGACGGCGTACGGCGTCTGGGTGGCGGGCGCGGGGGACGTCGACGGCGACGGCTTCGGCGACCTGCTCTACAGCTACCAGGGCGGCGCCGCGGAGGTGCGCTTCGGCAGCAGCGCCGGCGTGAGCGCGCGGCTCGTGGCCCTCACCGGCAGCGGCACCACGGGCTACGGCCGCGGGGTGGCGCGCCTCGGCGACGTCCACCGCGACGGGTACGCGGACGCGTGGGTGGGCGACCCGGACTGGTCCGGGGAGTTCCTGTGCAGCGACGACCAGCGCATCCACCGGGGCGCGGCAGGCACCGTCGCCCCGCGGCCGAGCCAGGTCGTGACGCCCCCGGACGACACCTGCCGCGCCTACGGCCCGACGCTGCCCTGAGGCCGCGCCTCAGCGCTTGTGCTTCTGCGCGTCGGACATCTCCGCGGCGATCTTCGCGCCGCCGCTGGCCTTGGTGATCGCGCTCACGATGCTGGGCGAGACCGCGAAGAGGCCCGCGCCGAGCACCTGCTCGAAGGCCGCGACGTTGAGCTCGGGGTGGTTGCGGCGGACGCAGCGCATCACGGCGACGGCGACGTCCTCCGGGGTGCGGGTGCCGGCGCCGGAGGGGAGCGCGACCTTCGTGTCGGCGAACATCCCCGCGTCGCGGATGAAGCCCGGGAAGATGGTGCTCACCCCGACGCCGTGGGGCTCGAGGTCGCCGCGTAGCGCGAGGGCGAAGCCGCGCATCCCGAACTTCGTGGCGTTGTAGAGCGACTGCCCCGCCGTCGCGACCTTCCCCGAGATCGACGAGATGAACACGATGCTCCCGCGCCGGCGCGCGGCCATGCCCTCGCCGAAGTGCCGGGCGCTCTGCACCGGGGCCCGGAGGTTGACGTCGAAGACCTTGTCGATCTGCGCGGCGTCGTACTCCAGCAGGTGCCCGCTGCCCGGGAGGGCGGCGTTGAGCACGGCGACGTCCACCGCGCCGGCCTCGGCGTGCATGCGCTCGACGTCCTCGCGGCGCGCGAGGTCGGCGAGGATGACCCGGGCGCCGGTCTCCTTCGCGATGGGCTCGAGCGCGTCGGCGCGCCGCCCGGTGACGATGATCTTCGCGCCGGCGCCGTGGAGCGCGCGCGCGATCGCCATGCCGATCCCGCCGTTGGCGCCCGTGATGAGCGCGACCGTATCCGGGGTGATGTCCATGCCGGGAGCGGGTACCCCATGGCCGGGGGCGTCGCAAGCGGCGGCGGCGGTAGTCTCCGGGCGCCCGGCTCGACGACGGGCGCATGGTGTCCGCGCCGCTCGAAGACCTCGCGCCCTTCCTCTCACGCGAGGAGTTCCGATCCAACATGCTCATCCCCCCGGTCGACCCGTGATGGCTGAACCCCCCGTCAGGCGCCCGGTGTGGGTGCTCGACCTCGACCGCGTCGTGTACGCGGGCGCCTCGATGAGCACCTGGTCGTCGAGCCGCAGGGCCGCGCGGTTCTTCGCGGCGAGGCCCTGCAGCTCGGCGACGGTGCCGTCCGTGGAGCAATGGTCGATGAAGACGAACTCCAGCGTGTGCTCGGTGAGCGGAGGGAGCACCTCCCACACGCGACCGTAGAGCGCGGTGACGTTCTCTCCCTGGTCGTAGCAGGGGACCATGACGGTGATGAGCGTCACCGCGGCTGTGGGGGGGGCGATCGGGACCGGCGGTCAGCGCGGCGGCGTGATCACGTAGGGAAACATCAGGTTCTGCGTGGCCGCGCGAAACTGCGGGAAGTGCGCGCGTCGGACGACCCCGGCGATGCAATCGCCGATGGGCGTGCCGCCGAACTGGCCGCCGACCGTAGCCGTGCGGACGGCGCCGTCGTTGCCGATGACGATGGAGACCGGCGCGGTGCCCGTCTGCCCCTGGGCGCACGAGCGCACGGCGCCCGTGAGGGGGCTGAGCACGCCGGTGATCTGCGCGCGACCGAGGCGCTCGGGGAGGTCGGCCGAGGGCGCCGCGGTGGCCGCCGCCACGGGCGCGGCCGCAGAGGGCGCCGCGCGGCGGAGCAGGTCGTCCACCGAGGACGGGCCGCCGCCCGCGGGCGCGGCCGGGGCGGGCGCCGGGCGGGCGGCCGGGGGCGGCGTCGGCGCAGCGGCGGGTGCCGGGGCGGCCGCAGCCGCAGCGGCCGGGCGGGTGGGGGCGGGGGTCGCCGCCGCGACGACGCGCTCACGATGAGGCGCGGCGGCGGGCTCGGCGGCGTGTCGACGGGCCTGCGCCTCGGGGGCGGGCGCGACGACCGGCGCCGGCGCGGCGACGGGCTCCGCGGAGGGGGGCGGCGGCGGGGCGGCGACCGGCGCGGCCTCGGCGGCGGGCGCGGCGGACGCGGGCTCTGCGGGCGTCGGCGACGCGGCGACCGGGACGGCCTGCGGCACCGACTCGGGCGCGGTGGCCTCCATGGCCGAAGGGGACGTCGGAGCGCTGTCGCGGCTGGAGTTGTAGATGAGAAAGGCCCCGGCCATGACGGCCATGCCGCCGATGGCCCACATCGGGCCGCCGCCGGTGCGGCGCGGGGCCTCGGTGGAGAGCGCGGGCACCGCGGGCTTCGCGGTGACCATCACGTCGTCCTTCTTGGCGGCGGGCTTCGCGTCGGACTTCTTCGGCTCCTCCACCTTGGGGAGGGCCGCGGGCTCGGGGGCCTTCGGAGGCAACGTGGCCGCGGCGTCGCGGGCGATCGCGGAGAGCTGCTTGATGTCTACGATGCCCGAGCTCGTGTCGTCGGACGCGTCGGCGAGGGAGGGGGCGTGCGGGCGAACCGACGGCAACGCTCCGGGGGCGAGGGAGGTGCGGGTGAGGGCCGCGAGGTTGTCGAGGTCCGGGTCGTGTTCGTTGGGCTCGGACATGGCAGGGGGTGTCTCCATCGTTGAAGCGCCGTCGTCGTCGAAGGAAGGCGGCGCGAGGTCGTCGATCTCACCGGGTGGGACGCGCGCCCCCCCGCGAACCTTGGCGTCGGCGTCGAGGGCCGCGAGCACCCGGGCCTCGCCGGCCGCCCACGCGGACTCCGGGCGCTCGCGCAGGGGCCACGAGCGCAGCGCGCGGTCGACCCGGCGGAGCCCGGCGGCGTAGGCGCGGGCCGCGGGATCGCGCTCGAGGGCGCGCGCGAGGGCCTTGTCAGGCCGCTGGTCGGGTGCCGGGTCGAGGGACGCCAGGATCTTGTCTCTAAGCGCGTCGTCCACGTTCGCCTCCAGGATTCACCGCGGGGTCATCGGGTGCCAGCGCCTCGCCGGGCAGGGCATCCCGCAGCCGCCGTCGCGCTTCGTGGACTCGCCACGCGACGGTGCCTTCACTACAACCCAGCACCTGAGCGATTTCTTTGTAGGGCAGTGACTCCACGCAGGCGAGCACCAGGGTGGTGCGCAATGACTCGGACAGCTGGTCGACCGCCGCGGCGAGGGCGCGCCACGACTCGGCCTGGTCGGCGCTCTCCGCGGGGTCGCTCCCCTCCGCCGCGGGCTCGGGGACGCGCGGGTCGTCGAGGTCCGCCACCACCCGCCGTTGCCGGCGGCGCTGGTTGAGCGAGACGTTGACGCATATGCGGTAGAGCCAGGTGAAGACCTCCGCCCGGCCGTCGAAGCGCTCGATGGCGCGGTAGGCCCGGAGGAAGGTCTCCTGCACGACGTCGTCGGCGTCGCCGGCGGAGCCCGTGAGGTGCATGGCGAGGCGGTGGATGCGCCGCTGGTGCTGCCGCACGATCATCCCGAACGCGGCGCGGTCGCCCCCGCGGGCGCGCTCGAGCCACTGTGCTTCTTCGGGTGTGGTCATGCGGGAGGGTCGACGGCGGCGGGCACGATGGGTCCATCGCGCGCCCGGCCGACAGCGTCGCGGACGATAGACGAAGCCCTCCGCGCAAACAACATCGACACAGCGCGCCGAGCGGGTGACTTCCCCGGGGCGCGGCACTAGGGTCCCTGGGGCGCGGACGGGCGCTGTCTGCCGAGAAGGGTCCGCGCAGGAGCATCGACGATGGCGGTGGCCGACGACCTCGCGGAAGACATCAAGCGGCTCAAGCGCGAAAAAAACGCGGTGCTGCTCGCGCACTACTACGTTGACGGCGAGGTGCAGGACGCGGCGGACTTCGTCGGCGACTCGCTCCAGCTCTCCCAGGCCGCGGCGAGCACGAAGGCAGACGTCATCGTGTTCGCGGGCGTGCACTTCATGGCCGAGACCGCGAAGATCCTGAATCCCACGCGGCGGGTGGTGCTGCCCGACCTCGACGCCGGCTGCTCGCTCTCCGACGGCTGCCCCGCCGACCGCTTCGCGGCCTTCACGGCGCGGCACCCCGACCACTACGTCATCTCGTACATCAACTGCTCGTCGGGCGTGAAGGCGCTCTCCGACTGCATCTGCACCAGCTCCAACGCCGAGAAGATCGTGCGCAGCGTGCCGGAGGGCCGGCCCATCATCTTCGCGCCCGACCGCAACCTCGGGGCCTTCGTTGCCAAGCAGACGGGCCGCGAGATGCTCCTCTGGCGGGGCAGCTGCATCGTGCATGAGACCTTCTCGGAGAAGAAGCTCATCGCCCTCAAGCTGCGCCACCCTGACGCGAAAGTGGTCGCGCACCCGGAGTGCGAGCCCCAGCTGCTCGCGATGGCGGACTTCATCGGGTCGACCAGCGCGCTGCTCAAGTACACGAAAGACTCCCCGGCCCAGCAGTTCATCGTGGTGACCGAGAGCGGCATCCTGCACCAGATGCGCCGCTCGTCGCCGCAGAAGGAGTTCATCCCCGCGCCGCCGGACGCCAACTGCGCCTGCAACGACTGCCCCTTCATGAAGAAGAACACCCTCGAGGCCGTGCACCGCGCGCTGGTCACCCTGGAGCCCGAGATCACCCTCCCCGAAGACCTCCGCGTGAAGGCCCTCCGGCCCATCGAGCGCATGCTCGAGCTCAGCGTCTGACGCCCCGCTCCCTCCCCTGCGGCCCCGCCCCCGCCGTCCGACGCCGCCCGACAGCGCCAGCGACCGCTGGAACTCCACCAGCGTCCCCTCGTCATTGCGCGCCGTGAAGAGCGCGCCCCCGCGCTCGACACGCACCTCGGCCGCGCTGCGCGTCTGCGCCCCGGCCGTGGCCGTGAGCAGCGTCCACGCTGCCACGCATGGCGCACGCGCGCGCCGCAACCCGGAAGCACCCTTCACGTGGCCTTCAAAGCACGGCGCGGGCTCAGCGGCGACGGGTGACCGCGGCCTGCGACACGATCGCGTCAGGGTTGGCGAGCACCTCGGTGGCCACGAGCCAGGCCTCCGTCGCCGCCTCGGCCCCCATCGCCACCGCGGCCTCGATGTCCTCCAGCGGACCGGTGAGCACCACCGTGCCCTTGCCACCGATGCCCCGCCCGAGGTGCAGGTCGACCAGGCGCACCGCCGCGCCCTTCAGCGCCGCGTCGGCCGCCCGCACCGCCGCCGACAGCGACGAGACCTCAATCACCCCGACGGAGTCTTCGGGCGCGCCCATCCGAACGCCGCCGCCCGCCGCCACCGCCGCCAGCACCTCGGGGTGCGCGTAGGGCAGCAGCACATGGTCGATGCGCTGGCCCGCCGCGACCTCCAGGCCGGGCACGAGCGCCTCGTCGAGCTCGGCCTCGCCGCCGTGCAGGGCGATCCAGTACTTTCCCGGCGTGATGGGCTCGGCGTGCAGCAGCGTGACCACCGCGCGCTTGGCCATGGCGTCGAGCGCGACGTAGCCCCGCGCGATCGACCCCAACTCCAGCAGCAGCAGCGCAGGACCCACGTTGAACCGAACCGGGACTACCACCCCGCGACTTCGGCGGACAAGCGTTGTCCGCGGCGGAGGTGCTACGGTCCCGGGAGAGAGACTTTCCCCCCGATGCACGCCCGCTGCCCCCGCTGCCAGCTCGACTTCGACGCCGCCTCGGCCTGGGTGCAGTGCCCCCGGTGTGGGAGCCCCGTCGCCGCCACGCCGCCGCCCACCCACCCGCAGCCGCAGTACGTCCCCGCGACGCAGGCCGTCGACCCGGCGATGCTCGCGCAGGTGATGCGCGCCTCGGCCCCCACCCCCCCGGCGGGCCCGCCGCCCACCTACGCGCCCGCGCCCGCATCGCCCGCTTACCAGCCACCGTATGCCCCGCCCGCATCGCCCGCCTACCAGGCCCCGTACGCCCCGCCCTCCGCCCGCCCCGGCTTCGTGCCTGAGGAGGACCTGCCCGGCCGCGCGGTGATCTCCGTGGTGCTCTCCATCGTGGCCCTGCTCGGCGGCTGCAACCCCGTCGGGCTCGTCGGGGTCGTCGTCGGGCTCATGGCCTACGCCGCCGCCAACGACCGCCGCGTCGACCTCGCCCGCGCCCGCGGCCGCACCGCGCGCCGCCTCGCGTACGCCTCGCTCGCCATCACCGCCGCCGTCTGGGTCGTGGTGGTGCTCTCGCTCTTCTACGAGATCGCCTAGTACCGCGTCGCAAGAGTTCTGACGGGTTGAGCGAAGCGCCCGCCCATGCCTTCGACCCCCGGCCTCGCCCTCCGAGGGGCGCGCCCGCCCACGCCCAAGCGATGCGCCTCCGTGCTCGTTGGGGGCACCGCTGCGGCCGCGCCGGGGGAGAAGAACCGCAAGGGTCGCAAGGAT